>Ga0316194_10000036_pt1 | contig 56292 bp, 53 predicted proteins | sample CroRivsedime1_MG_FD_204936 | JGI IMG/M metagenome (GOLD analysis project Ga0316194, IMG submission 204936) | Coastal sediment microbial communities from Maine, United States - Cross River sediment 1 | ecosystem: Environmental > Aquatic > Marine > Coastal > Sediment | place: USA: Maine...
AACTGGGGTGAGGTCAACGAGGACACCTGGGGACCGGGGCTGAGTGACCAGCTGACCACGGAGCTCTATTACCGCTGGAACATCTCGCCTCAGTTCGCTGTCACTCCCGATGTCCAGTACCTCAAGGATCCGGCACTCAACCCGGAAGAGGACTCGATTTGGGTCTTGGGCTTGCGAGCAAGGCTGGCGTTATAGGCCTCAGTTGGAAGGAATCAGCTCAAGACTCTGTGTGGTTATCCTGCTGGCCGCTATTCCAGCCAGCTGTCCGCTACAGGCCCAGACGGAAGGCACAGAGAGGATTCTCATTCGGAACGTGCGGCTGCTCGACGGTGCCGTCGAGGACGAGGACGAGGACGAGGGCGCGGGCGCGGGTGCGGTGGTCCACATCCTGATCAAGAAGGGTCGACTCCATCTGGTCACCGAGGACCGTATCGCCGCGTCGAAAGCGGATATCGGCCTCGACGCGGAGGAAGGCTTCCTGTTGGGCAACCTCGCGCTCGGGGAACCTGCAAGCTTCCTCATCCTCGACGAGGACCCTCGGGAGAACGTCGAAGCCCTGCTCGACACCGCCACCCATGCCCGCTTCGCCATCAGCGAGGGCGAGATCGCACGCAACTACCTGACCTCGATCACCGACGCCGAAGAGGAAGGCAGGAAAAGGAAGTGGCTGGCCTACACACCTCCACCCTTTGCCACACCGCCCTCCTACAAGGACAAGAAGAAGTGGAATCAGTTCCAGACTAAACCCATCTCCGGCATCTTTACCGGAGCCGTTGTTCTCGACCGACAACGCTGGCTCTCCCAGGATACGGAGAGCGAGGAGCAAGTGGGAGACCTGGAGGAGTTTGATGGCGGCGAGATTCGTGGTCTTCGCTTCGGTTTTGTCGGCACGCTCAACTTCAAGAAGCCCTGGGTCTACACGCTGTTCGCCGCCACCAACGGCTTCGCCAAGGGTTTCGACACCACAAAAGACGACGGGTTCACCCTGTTCGACTACCGCCTGGACATTCCGCTCTTCAAGAGCAGCACCGTCAGTATCGGTAAGCAAAAGGAACCGATCTCCATGGAACGCCTCGCGGGCGGAGCCTTTCTACCGATGGCGGAACGCACTGCAGTTTCGGACGGCATGCTGCCATCCCGCAACTTCGGGATCGTCTTCAGCGGTGTCACGTCGAACAGACGGGTCACCTGGGCGTTGGGAGGCTTCAACGACTGGATCGATGCCTCGCAGAGCTTTGATGAGAGCGCGAGCCAGGTGATCGGCCGAGTCACGGGGCTGCCCTTCGTCTCCGCCGATGAGAGCAACCTCTTTCATCTCGGCTTGGGGATCCGCTACACCGACGCCGAGGAGGGGCTACGTTATCTCAGCGATCCGGAGTTCAATCTCTCCCCCGTCTTTGTCGATACGGGCTTATTTGAGGCCGACAGCAGTACGACCTACGACTTTGAGGCGTCCTGGCGCCGGGGGCCATTCTGGGTCGCCGGAGAATACCTGCGCAACGAGGTTGCAGCTCCCGCTCTAGGCGACCCGGTATTGAGTGGCTATCATCTCACCGCCTCCTGGATCCTTTCGGGGGAGATGCGGACCTACAACCGTAGGAGTGCCGTGTTCGGGCCGGTACCAGTCGCGCGGTCGGTCTATCAGAGAGGCTGGGGCGCCTGGGAGGCGGTCCTGCGCTGGACGCATCTCGATCTCACCGACGGCGCGATCGAAGGGGGAGAGATGGGAATTCTCTCCGCCGGGGGGACCTGGTGGCTGACGCCCTTCTTCAATATCCAGTTCGCCTTCCGACTCATCGAGCTGGATCGGTTCGACCTGCAGGGCACCTCCGACGGTCTACTGGTTCGTTTGGTTCTCATTTTGGAGTAATGCTCGACCTAGCCCACTGCTAGCACGACTTTCAACCTCGACCAGAAAGGTCGATTTTTTCAGGGAGGATAGGACATGGACATCATCATCACTCTGGTACTGGGTGGCATCGTCGGGTGGCTCGGCAGCATCGTCATGAAGACCAACGCCCAGATGGGCATGATCGCCAATATCATCGTGGGGATCATCGGCTCGTTGATCGGATTCTGGGCCGCCGGTGCTCTCGGTCTGGACTCTTCGGGAGCCTTCATGCGCTGGATCATGGCCGTTGCCGGCGCCGCAATTCTGATCTTCCTGCTCAAGGTTTTGAAGATTGTGAAGTAGAGTCGGCTGACGAAGCTCGGAAACACTCATTCATCAGGAGATGTCACGGTGCCTGTGAGCAGCTGGACTCGGGTTGTGGTTGGCGTGACCCAGTTGGCGGTCTTGATTCTTGTGCTCGCATGTAGTGAGGAGCATATGGACTATCCAAGAGAACCGAGCTGGGCTTACGAAGACACCGCGGATACCTACTTCGGGAGGGCACTGGCCGAGGAGTACCAGGCCCACCCAGGTGAGTCGGGATTCCTGCTGCTACTCGAGGGTACGGATGCCTTGGCTTGTCGTATCCGCATGGCAGAGAGAGCCGAGCGTTCACTCGATGTGCAGTATTACTTCATTCTCGAGGACGGTACGGGCTACCTTTTTGCACAATCGCTCCTCGAGGCAGCCGATCGAGGCGTGAGGGTACGGATTCTGTTGGATGACATCAGTACCTCTGAGCACGAAACCGGCATGGCGACCCTGGTGGCCCATCCGAATATTGAGATTCGCATCTTCAATCCCTTCAGCCGGCGAAGACCGAGATTCTTGGACTTCGTGACCGATCTTGGTCGTGTCAACCACCGCATGCACAACAAGTCGATGACGGCAGACAGTCAGGCCACGATCGTGGGTGGTCGCAACATCGGCGACGAGTATTTCGGAGCTCGCGCCGATGTCAATTTCGATGATCTCGATGTGATCGGGTTCGGTAAGGTGGCCAGGGACGTGTCGAACTCGTTCGATCTGTATTGGAACAGTGATATGGCCGTGCCTGTGGCCGCACTTCTGCCGGAGGATCACGAACCCGAACCTCTCGAGCGGCTGCGCACTCGGTGGTCGACCAGGGTGGCGGAGGTGGATCAGACCCCTTATCGTGAGGCGCTAGATCAAGCAGTTGTCGTAGCGATCGAGCGCCAGGCCGATGTCCTGACCTGGAGTCCTGCCCAGGTAGTGTCCGATCCACCAGGAAAGGTCCTCGACGATGCCTCGAAATCGGACCCCGGTCTTCTTCGTTCGCAGCTCCGGCCGGCCGTCCTCGCCGCCAAGAAGGAGCTGATGGTGATCTCTCCCTACTTTGTGCCACGCGAAACCGGCGTCGAGGGGTTTCGCAAGCTTCGTGATAACGGTCTGAGAGTGATCGTGGTGACCAACTCCCTGGCCTCGACGGATGTGACCGCAGTACACGCTGGGTATGCCCGCTATCGCAAGGAGCTCTTGGAGATGGGAGTCGAGATCTGGGAGGTGAGGGCCACGAAGACCCTGAGAGAGCTGCGTCGACTGAAGCTCGGGATGTCTCGCTCGAGTCTCCACACCAAGGCCTTTGTCGTCGACCGGGAAAAGCTCTTCGTGGGCTCGTTCAACTGGGATCCCAGGTCCGTGGAGATCAACACCGAAATGGGCGTGTTTCTCGACTCGCCTGAGCTGGCGGAGTGGACCTCTGATCGAGTCGAGGAGGTCCTTCCGAGAGTCGCCTATCTTCTCAGGCTCGACGAGAGGGGCAAGATCGAGTGGGTGTGGCTCGAAGACGGCGAGCAGGTCGTCTACACCAGCGAGCCCGAAGCGGGCCTGGCCCAGCGCTTGGGGGTGAACTTCTACACCCTGCTGCCGATCGAGGGGCAGCTTTAGATCAGCAAGATGGTCGATGATAGGGACCGAACATGACAAGAAGCGCTGCAGATGAGGAGTCGACTTCACAGAGGGATCGCCTTGAGAGTGGAAAGGCCCTTCGCAAGAGCGTTTCACGAGAGAGCCGAAGCTGGTGAGGCCAGTGGCTGGGGGGCGAACGTCTCCTGGACCCGCTACCTGGCGGAGAAGTGGCTGCCCTTCGTGCGGGCGGGTTATGCCGATGACGGTGGCAGTCTGATGCAGAAAGCGGTTAGCGTCGGCTTCGGCCTTCAGCCCGATCCTGGCGGCAATGTCCTGGGATTCGGCCTCAACTGGGGTGAGGTCAACGAGGACACCTGGGGACCGGGGCTGAGTGACCAGCTGACCACGGAGCTCTACTTCCGCTGGAACATCTCTCCTCAGTTCGCCATCACGCCTGATATCCAGTACCTGAAGGACCCTGCTCTCAACCCAGAAGAGGACTCGATCTGGGTCTTCGGCCTGAGGGCGCGGTTGGCGCTCTAAGGCCAGCCTTGTCACCAGTTGAGGCGAGCTGCCCGGAGCTAGACCGCGAACGGTACCATCTGCGACTGTAGAAGCGCCCGATCGCGAGTCAACAGCGGAACACGATGCACGACACTCGTGGCGGCGATGAGCTCGTCGGCCGGATCACCCTCGATGTCGAGGCGAGTCGATGTCCTGGCTATTTGGAGGTCGAGGGGCCAAACGTGCAGTTGGCTCAGTGTCCGAACGACTTCGGGGTCTTCGAGATCCAGCTCGATACGGCCGAGCTCCACGAGCTTGGCAATCTCCCACAGCACAATGGCCGAGATGCTCCAGATATTCTCTGACAGAACAGTCTTCTCGCGCGGTCGAAGGTCACCGCTCAAAGCGTAGATCAGAATATGAGTGTCAAGATTCAGCATCGGCATCCCAGCTCGTCCCGGTAGAGAAGACGTCGCCGCGCACTTCGATCTTGTCTTTGAGAGCTCCAATCATCGAGGCGGACTGGCGTTCGAAAGGAATGAGCTTGGCCACAGGCTTGCCGTGTTTGGTAATCACCAGACCCTCGGCGTCGAGTCGATCCAGTAAGGCCAGACATTGTTCTTTGAATTTCGCCGCGCCAACTGTCTTCATGAGGCCACCTCGATTCCGCTGCCGAGCTAAATATAGTCATATTATATGACTAGTTACTAAATGTGTCTATGAAGCGAGTCCGGAAGGCGAGTTTGGCCGGAGAGATGCCAGCCAATTGCTCGTTGCCGTGGAGAAGGCGCAGCGGTCTAGGAGTCGAAAGGATTGATCAACTCGACTCCACACTCTTCGAAGTCGCGTGTATAACGGGTAGCCACCGCAAGTCGGTGAGCACGAGCGATAGAAGCGATCTGCCCATCGAGAATCCCGAGAGGACGCCCCAGCTCCCTGCAGTGCCCCATGATCTCTCCATAGAGAAGGGCTGCCGATTCGTCGAACGACAGGATCCGCTGTTCGAATCCGTCGGCAACGAACTTCGCGAAGCGATCCTCGAGGTCCCGACGTCGCCTGCCGTCAGGAAGAACTCGTAGGCCATAGCCGATCTCTGCGAGGGTGATCGCCGACAGGTACAGCCTCACAGTCTCTTGATGATTGAGCCAATCAAGAACCGGTCTCGGTGGTGCCGGCGCCATGACGGCGGAGATGACGTTGGTGTCGAGGAGAATCATGGCGTCAGATCGAGTGGGTCATGCGGGGGCCGAGACGGAATCTCCAGATCGACGCCGTGATCGGGTCCAAAGACGTTCAGGGCCAGATCGCCTAGCCTTTCGGGGGCCGAGACTGCTCGTTTGATGATCTGGCGCACCTCTTCCTCCATGGAGACCCCATGTTTTGCAGCGCGAACTCGCAACTGCTCATAGATCCTGTCGTCGATCTTCCGCACGCTCAGGTTGGCCATGAGGAAATGCTAGCGACTGCCAGCAATGCTGTCAATTGATAGCATTCTTGTCACGATCTCCTTATCTCGCGGTAAGGGGGTAAGGAGAACGGAACCAGGTACCAGAATCTGGCAGATCCTCGTCGGGCTTGCGAGTTCCCGGACAGTCGGTCAGCCAACTCATCGACGTTAGAAACGGCTGGCGCCTCTGTGTTGGCGCCTCTGTGTTGGAGCTTCGGGACTCGCGTCTCGGTAGCACCAGGGTTGTCGTGAACAGAGAGATGAGTGGCCTGGGCTCCTGTGAGCCTATTCATAGGTAGATTCTGGCCTCGCAGGCAAACTATCTCCGTCGATCGGGTAGGAGAGGTTGAGCGAGCCGGAGGAGTGAAGCCATGCGTCCCAGAAACCGACTGCAGTCTGTGATCTGGATCCTTCTTCTGGTGGTGATCACCACGTCGCCAGCCTGGAGTCAGGAGAACATCCTGGTGTCTATCTCGAACTTCTATGAGCCCGGCGGCGAGATCCGTGAGTTCACCCAGGGAGGGATCGAGTTGTGGGCCGAATTGGTCGAATCCCCGGATCCCGCAGAGGACGAAGATCCGCGGGATCTGACGGTCAACAACGGAATTCACGTCATGCAGCATCTTTTCCCGTCCAGTGGGCCTCTCCAGGCCTATCTGTCGCGATGGGACGGCAGTAGTTGGACCCACATCTCGACGCCGGAGTGGACCCAGAACTGGCAGGGGGGCGTGGCGTCTTACAAGAACTACATCTTTGCCACGGACTACGAGCGCAGCCTGGTGCGGTTCGATCTCTCCAACGGCTACGCCGCTGAACGATTTGGCATCACCGCCGACAATTCCTTCGCCCTGGAGATCATCGACATCAATGTTGGTCTCGACTGCAAGCTGTATGCCCTGGAGGTGGATCCAGGTAGCGGGGTGCCTGACATCCACATCTACGATCCGGACACCCTCGAGCATCTGGAAACCATCGACCTGACCGTTTATCTGCGGAGCATTTTCGACGATTTCGACGCCCGGGGCGTGGCAGCGGCCCAGAACGGCGACATCTACCTGGCCAACACCTACGGTGACATCTGGCACCTGGACCCAGACACCGAGACCATCGTCGAGATCCTCGAGGACGTGACCGGATTCGGTGGTCTCACCGACATCGACATCAGCGTCGACGGCCAGATCGTCGTGGGATCGACATCTGCAGAGGTCGCTATCACGAATCTGGCCCTGGATCCGCCCTCGTCGTTCTTCATCACCGGTCGCTTGGTCGAGTCCTTCAGGGCCAGCTTCAGCTCTGGCCGTGACTGCACGGTGTTCCAGGTTCACGAGGATGGCTTCGAGTCCGGCGACACCTCAGGCTGGTCGAGCTCCGTGCCATAGCACTTCACCTGATCCACAGCCCATCTTCGTCAGCACGCCTCAGGTGTACTCAGGGTGCTTGCTGACGGTCTGTAGGTGCGAAGGTCTGTAGGTGCCATCCGAATCTTCGGAATCCTCGGCACCCTGCTGAGCAGGCGTAGAATGTGCGGACGAGGTGGAGAGCTACCATGAGCGCACCGGAGTCGAGTCTGCGAATCCCCGGACAGTCGGTTGGTCTTCTCACCGACCTTTACCAGCTGACCATGGCCTATGGCTACTGGAAGACGGGGGAGCTCGAGACGGAGTCGGCGTTCAACCTCTATTTTCGCTCCAGCCCGTTTGGAGGCGGATACACCATTGCCTGCGGCCTAGGCTATCTCGTCGATTTTTTGCAGTCCTACGGCTTTTCCAGCGAAGACCTCACCTACCTGTCCGGCCTAACGGGAAATGACGGCCAGCCTCTGTTCGAGGCGGCCTTTCTGGACTATCTGCAACAGGTGGAGCTTAGCTGCGATATCGATGCGGTTCCGGAAGGTACCGTGGTCTTCCCGAACGAGCCGTTGGTGCGTCTGCGGGGCCCGCTGATTCAGTGCCAGCTGCTGGAGACCCCGCTGGTCAACATCCTCAATTTTCAGAGCTTGATTGCCACCAAAGCCTCACGAGTCTGCGAAGCGGCACAAGGCGATCGTGTCATCGAGTTCGGTCTGCGTCGGGCGCAAGGCTTCGATGGCGCTCTGGCCGCCAGTCGTGCTGCCTACGTAGGTGGTTGTGAATCGACGTCCAACGTTCTGGCCGGGAAGCTCTTTGGAATACCGCCACGTGGCACCCATGCCCACAGCTGGGTAATGATCTTCGACTCCGAGCTGGAGGCCTTCCAGGCCTATGCGGAGGCCATGCCGAACAACTGCATCCTGCTCGTCGATACCTACGACACGCTGCAAGGGGTGCACAACGCGGTCAAGATCGGCGAGTGGCTGCGCGAGCGGGGGAGCAAATTGGCCGGCATTCGCCTCGACTCCGGAGACCTGGCCTATCTGAGTATCGAGGCGCGGAAGATCCTGGACGAAGCCGGGTTTCCAGATGCGGCGATCGTCGCCAGCAACGAGCTCGACGAGCACGTCATCACGAGCCTCAAAGATCAGGGAGCCCGCATCAATGTCTGGGGTGTCGGCACGAAGCTGATCACCGCCTGGGACCAGCCGGCTCTCGGTGCCGTCTACAAGCTGGCGGCGGTTCGACGCCCTGGTGGGGAATGGGAGCCGCGGGTCAAGCTTTCGGAGCATGCGGCCAAGGTCAATATCCCCGGCTTCAGCCAGGTGCGCCGCTTCCAGAGAGACGGGGAGTTCATCGCCGACATGATCTACGACGAGTTGGACCCGCCGGCTGGCATTGCCGAGATCGTCGATCCCATGGACAGCACACGCTGGAAGAAGTTGCCCCTTGAGGCTGCACATGAGGACCTACTGCTGCCTGTCTATCGAGCTGGCCGGCTCGAAGTGTCGGTGCCGACTCCGCAGGATGCTCGGTCGCGAACGCTGGAACAGTTGTCGTCGTTTCATCCCGGAATTCGGCGCTTTCTCAACCCACACCAATATCCTGTGGGTCTCGAACGTGGACTCCACGACACCCGCATGCGGCTGATTCTCGAGGCCCGGACAGAGGTGGCCGCGAGAGATCAGTGGGGGTCATGAACAGAGCGCTGATTCTCGTCGACTTGCAGAACGATTTCCTGCCGGGAGGGGCTCTCGAGGTACCAGATGGTGATCAGGTGATCCCTGTCGCGAATCGAGTACAGCCTCTCTTCGAAGTCGTGGTGGCCTCCCAGGACTGGCACCCAGCCGATCACGGCAGCTTTGCGGCGTCGCACCCCGGCAAGCACCCCGGAGAAGAGATTGAACTGGAAGGTCTCCCCCAGGTCCTGTGGCCAACGCACTGCGTTCAGGACTCGGAAGGAGCGCGCCTCGCGTCAGGCCTCGATACCCCCCACATCGGGAGGATCTTCTTCAAGGGGACCGATCCCAGGATCGACAGCTACAGCTGCTTCTACGACAACGGCCACCGCCGCTCGACAGGTCTGGCCGATTACCTTCGAGAGCAGCGTGCTACGGAGGTCTACTTGCTTGGTCTGGCGACCGACTACTGCGTCAAATTCTCGGCTCTGGATGCCGTGGCCGAAGGATTTGCGGTCCATCTAATCCTCGACGGTTGCCGCGGTATCGACCTTGAAACGGGCGACGTCGATCGAGCTCTCGACGAGATGCGAGAGGCCGGTGTCACCCTCAAGTCGAGCAGCGACCTCCTGGCCGAGAGGGCCGACACAAACTAGAAGTCGAAGGGAGCGGTACCGAGATTGTCGGAGCGATCGTCTCGTTGCTGCCAGGCATGATTGGTTCCCACTCTGGAGTCTGACAGAATGGTTGCGACCGATGAAGGAAGGTTCTGTTATCCGGATTCGACTCCGCCGAGTCGTCGTCCTGGTCACCATGATCTGGATCGGTCTCGGACCGATCGTCGCTTCCAGCTCGTTTTGGCAGGCTGGGCTGGAGTGCTGCTGCGGTGGAGGAAGCGCGTGCCTTTTGTTCGGGTGCGAATGCGGAGGCCACGAGCCCACAGGTGATGGCGAGAACGGCGGCATTCGATCCTCTCCTTGCCAGACCGAAGATGCCACAGCGAGCTTCTTCAGTCGTCACCTGGGCCTCACGATGGATGAGTTAGGCTCGAGAACTATTCAGCCGACTGGGCAGACAGCCTGCGGCGACGATTCCCTCCCAGAGTTCCCCTCCAGCAGTCCCGATTCACCCCCTCCTCGCTGCGCTGACGCTCACCGAGCGTAGGCCGCACTTCAAGTCCAATCAGGATCAACTGCCGGCAGGTTCATCGGAGCCGCGGGTGCGAGGAGGTGCAATGAAGATTTCGAGGTCCGTTCGTGTCTGCTTGTCGGTAGCTCTGCCATTGATGCTGCTGTCCGATCAACCCCTCTTTGGCCAGCAGGAAACCGAATCTGCACTACCCACAGAATCTCGAAGCAAAGAGGAGGAAGCCCCGATCGTCAGTGAAGAGATCGATGTTCTCGGCGACTGGCCGGTTGTACCCACCGTTCGGATTCTCGATCGCCAAGAGCTGCCGGCGGTTCCGCTAGGGGACGGGGCGGATCTGCTCCGTGGCGTTGCCGGTGTGACAGTCGGGCGCATGGGAGGACACGGTCTCGAGCCACGAGTTCGTGGCCTCGGTGAGGGCAACCTGAACGTTCTCGTGGACGGTGCCTATGTCCATGGCGGTTGCCCCAATCGAATGGATCCGCCGAGCTCTTTCGCCACGCCCAATGCCTTCGACGAAGTCACCGTGATCAAAGGTGTCCAAACCGTGCGCTTCGGTCCAGGAGGAACGGCTGGAACAGTCATCTTCCAGCGGAACACCCCACAGCTCCCGGAATCCAGGACCTGGCGGGCAGAGGTCGCCTCGTCGTACGGCAGTTGGCACAAGCATCCGGAACTGGGCCTCGATGCGGTCTGGACGAGCGGCGGAGCATTCTTGCGGGCACAGGGAGGAGTGAGGAGCTTCGATAGCTACGAGGACGGCAGTGGACAGACGGTTCGCTCGGCCTTCGACAGCGAACACCTCAACCTGATGCTGGGCTTTGGCAAAGCAGGGACTGGGCAGGTCGAGCTCGGAGTGGAAGCGGTTCGCACAGAAGACGCGCTTTTTGCAGGCGCAGGAATGGACTCACCCGAGGACCGCAACGATACGTACCGGCTCAAGTTCCATCGCTCCAAACAGCTCATCGGCCTGACCGATTTCAAGGTGGACCTCTACTACGCGGGTGTCGATCACCTGATGGACAACTACTCCCTGCGACCGCTGACAGCTCCAATGGCCATGCGTGTGCCCTCGACCTCGGACACCTTCGGTGGAACGGCCAGCGCCGATCGAATGATCTCGGAGAGTCTGGAACTGACGATCGGTCTCGACTACCAGGAGAATGTTCGCGATGCCTTGCGCTTTGCCGGGCCGAATCCCGACTCGGTCGGAACGTTGCAATCGGTGATGTGGCCCGATGCATCTCTCGCTCAGGGCGGGCTGTTTCTCGAAGGGCAGCAGCTCCTGGGAGAGAAATCGCGTCTGGTCTTCGGAGGCAGGGTCGACCGTTTTACGGCCAGGGCCGACAAGGCCGACGTGAAGCCTGCCGGAATGAACCGCAGTCCAAACCAACTGTTCGACTACTACTACGCCTCTCAGGCGGATCGGTGGAGCGCTTCAGAGGTTAGTGGCCTGCTGCGCTATGAGCGCTTTGTGAGGCCAGAGCTGACGTTCTTCACCGGGCTCAGCCGTAGTACTCGCGCCGCTGATACGACTGAGCGTTATCTGGGGTCCAACAACATGGCGCCACCGAAGCGCTGGGTGGGAAACCCGCAGCTGGAGGTCGCCAAGCACCATCAACTCGACGTCGGGTTCGCCTCACCGGGTGTGAGGTCAACTTGGAGCGTGACAGGCTTCATCGACGAGGTCGATGATTTCATCCTGCGGGATCGGGCCTATGGCCAGGAAGGGATCTTGCGTGACGACAACGCGACGATCTATCGCAACGTCGAGGCTCGCCTCCTCGGTTTGGAGCTCGAGGGGTCGCATGGTTTCAGTGACCGGCTGGGGATCAGTGGAGTCGTCAGCGGGGTCCGCGGGGAGAATCGCTCCGACGGCCGACCGATCGCCCAGATTCCTCCCCTACAGGGCTGGCTGCAGGTGGATTACGGCACGGAGCGCTGGGGGACGGCCGGTATGCTCAGGTGGGCGGCAAGCCAGACCCGGGTGGACGACGATCCACTGACCGGCAGCGGGCAGGACCTCGGTGAGACGGCAGGCTACGGAGTGCTCGATCTGTCGGCAAGATATCGGATTCTCCGATCACTCTCATTGATCGCGGGAGTCGACAACGTGTTCGACCGCACCTATGCCAACCACCTCAATCGCGGCAACCTGTTCGACCCCGACCCGGTGCGAATCAACGAGCCCGGGCGTACCTTCTGGATCCGGTTGAGCTGGCTCGGAGGTGTGCACTAGGCGTTGGGGGGGTCTGGATCAGGATGACTTCGATTCACGGCTCTGGACGCTTCCCGGGTCTCGACCGTGGTAGATTGACTTCCATCATTCACCCGTCACGGGAGGTAGGTCACCGAATGGAAAGAGAATTGAGGACTCGCGGATGGTTTCATCTCTACTCCGCGATGACCCTGGCCTTGATGGTGGGGCTGTTGGGGGCGGCAATCCCCACGCAGGCTGCCTCTCCAGGTCAGGCCGTCTGGGTCGATCTGCTGACGGAAGACGCGGCAACTGCGATCGACTTCTATCGTCAGCTCCTGGATTGGGAGATCGAGCCCTACTCGAGTGGCAATTTCGTAGTGAGCAACCATGGCGTGCCGATCGCCGGGATCAGTGAGATCAAGAACGCCGATCCCGAGGGAGAGGAAGCGCTCTGGCTAGTGGGGATAGCTGTGCCCGATGTGGCCGAGTCGGTGGCCACGGCACGCGATCTCGGCGCCAAGGTCCATCGGGATGTCGGGCGTGTCGAGGGCTTTGCCAGCTTCGCCATCTTGGAGGATCCACAGGGAGCTGCATTCATGTTGCTGGCCCCGGAGCGGCCTTTTGAAGAGCCAAAGACCGTCGGATCCTGGGTTTGGACCGAGCTGTGGACGCACGATACGAAAGCAGCCGCCGAGTTCTATGGGGAGGTAGTCGGCTATGAGCGAGCCGAAATAGAGCGCTCCGACGACTCCTATCCGCTGTTTCAGACGGAAGGTGAACATCGGGCTGGTCTGGTGGAGATCGAGAACAAGCAGGTCGACCCCATTTGGGCACCTTATCTCGGCGTTGCCGACCTGGCAGCCACCGTGTCGCAAGCCAAGGGGCTCGGAGGCCGGGTCCTTCTGGCGCCAGATCCCAAGCTCGGTGAGGGGAGGGTGGCGCTGTTGGCCGACCCCACCGGAGGAGCCTTCTTCATCTATGAGCTCGAGGAGGAAACACCATGAAGCGCTTGGTTCGATTCTTTGCCCTCCTCTTGCTCGTGGTTGTGGTCGTACTTGGCCTCGAGGCATGTTCATCCTCTGGGTATGACTCTACCTACTCCAACTCCAGCGTCCGCTACGGTGTGAGCCACGGCTATGGCTATGGCTACGGATGGGGTCGAGGCTATGGAGGTGGGGGCTGGTACGGTGGTGGCGGTGGTGGCTACTATCCGGGAGGGCCAGTTGGCCCTCCTCCAGGGAGACCGATAGCAACACCCTATTGAGGCAGGCGGCTCGGGTCGAGCTCAGGGCGCTTCCTGGCGCTCGATCTGCTCGGGCTGATTGAGAGCCTCTATTCGCCCTCTTCCATCTGGTGCTTGCGAATCGCCTGGGCCTTGGCGCCGTACATCTCATACCAGCGCTGCATGATCTTCTCGAGCGCTCGGTCGAGCTTCTTCTCGTTCTTGTCGGGCTTCTTCTTCGCCATGGCCGCCGTGCCGATGCCCCGCCACACGAGCTTCTTCTCTTTCGCGTCCCATGCGTCGATGATGAGGGTGCCCTCGTTGAAGGAGAAGTTCTCGAGATTTCGTGTGCCGACGCCGCCCTCCCAGTAGGAACCCAGGGAGAAATCGCGTCCGTAGGTGTATTCGAGATCGCTCAGGACGAGACGCAGGTTGCCCTGGTCGGCGGTGTAGTAGGCCACGTAGATGTCTGGGTCCGAGGCGACCTCCTCCAGGCCGCCCTCCTCCATGCTAGCCCTCAAGGTGTCCACGACGCGCCGGTGCAGCGTCTCTGAGAAGTTCCGCAGGTCCTCCCTGGTCTCCTTGAACTGGAAGGTCCTGTACTGACTGAAGGCGGTGGCCCGGTCGTAGTCGACGTAGACCTTCTGGGCCAGCGCCGGAGCGGCTGTGATGGCAGCGAGAACGACAAGTAGGGTGAATAGCCGATGAATCGTCATCGGCCGATTCTATTGCATCGGTCGTCTGCCGTTCTGCTCGACTCAGTGCTGGAAGATTCTAGAGCCGGCGAGCAGAATACACCTCCGAATGGGCCATTATGGCGCAAGACAGCTGGAGAGGAGAGAGCCAAGATAGGATCCACAAAGGTCCGGAGGACAACATGCGTAAGATCCTGATTCCCCTGACGCGGAACCCCATCAGTCTTGCGGGCTCGGCCCTGATGCTCATCAGCGCCATCCTTTTCGTGAGCATGATGCTCATCGAGTTGCTGGGTGCCGAGGGCAACCCCTACATCGGCATCGTCACTTATTTGATTCTGCCGGCTGCCGGCCTCTTCGGTTTCATCCTCGTCTTCTGGGGCATCCGGCGGGAGCGCCGTCGTGCTCCGGAGGCTGTGTTTCCGGTTATCGACCTCAACCTCGACGCCACCCGGAAGCGCTTGATGTTCCTGATTGTCGTGGTGACGATCGGGGCGGTGGTTCTCACGGCCGCGATGTCGCAAGGCGTCCACGTCATGGAGAGCCCCTCGTTTTGCGGCGAGACGTGCCATAGCGTCATGTCGCCGGAGTACATCGCCTATCAGCGGTCACCGCATGCTCGAGTCGCGTGCGTCGAGTGCCATGTAGGCGAGGGGACCAGTTGGTTTGTCCGATCCAAGCTCAGCGGCGCATGGCAGCTTGTCTCCACCGCTCTAGACCTCTACGAGCGTCCTATTCCGACACCGGTGCACCACCTCAGGCCCTCCGAAGGTACCTGCGAGGAATGTCACTGGCCCGAGAAGTTCTATGGCGTCAGCCCCAAGATGATCACGAAATTCTCCGACGACGAGGCCAACTCCGAGGTCAAGACGATTCTCCTGCTCAAGGTCGGCGGTGACGACTTCGGTGGAACCCAGGGAATACACTGGCACATGGACCCCGACGTCGAGATCCGCTACCGGTCGGACGAGAAGCGACAAACGATGTACGAAGTCGAGCTGCAGGTAGGCGACGGTCCGGTGAAGCGATTCGGAAAGCAGACCGTGAAGGAAGACAATCCCGAGCTGATGGACTGGCGGGTCATGGACTGTGTCGACTGCCACAATCGCCCGACCCATGTTTACTACACCGCCGAGGAGGCGGTCGACCTGGCCCTCGAACGGAACTTCATCGCCAAGGATTTGCCGTTCGTCAGGCGTGAGGGTCTGAAGGCTGTTCGCGCCGAGTACGCCTCACACGAAGAAGCAGAACAGGGGATCTCGGCAGCGATCACCAGCTTCTACGAGTCCGAGTACCCAAGCCTGGCTTCGTGGCGCTCTGAAGACATCCAAGAGGCCGGACGTGTCCTGGGCCGGCTCTACGCCGACAACGTCTTCCCGACCATGAAGATCGAGTGGGATACCTATCCGGACTTCAGTGGTCACTACAACTCGTTGGGCTGCAACCGCTGTCACGCCGGTGACCACGCCACCGATGACGGAGACGTCATCGAATCCGACTGCTCGATCTGCCACACCATTGTCGCCTGGGACGAGGCCAGCCCCGAGATCCTCGAGTTGATTCCGAAGTAGGGAGTTCGGGACCCCTCGCATTCTGGTGCCCTATTCTGGAGTCGTAGATTGAATCGCGGCTCGATTGTGCGATCTTCGATAGATCATCAGCCTCGAGTCAGGATAGTCTCGGACCGACAAGAGGAGAGGGGCTTCGAACAATGAGAGTTGTCATCAGGTCGGGCGTGGCAGTGCTGTTCGCTCTGGTGGGTTGTGTTTCCTACACAAACTCACCCTCTTCGCCTGTCCCAGCATCCTCGCTCGACAGTGGCGGCCAATCTCTTCACGATCTTGCCGACTACGACAGGCAGGAAGTTCCCTTCAAGAATCATGTTCTGGACGAGGAGGAGAGCTCGCTCTATCTCGTTCGGCACATTCGCTTCCCTTCCTACGGGGACAATGGACAAGACGACAACCTGGTGACAGGCAGGTACTACGAGAGCAAGCGCCCCGGCAAGAAGCCCTTGGTCATCATCGTGCCGATTCCGGCTGGTCATTCGTATCCCGCGGACAAGATGGCCGCTTATCTCAACGCCCACAGCGTGGGCGAAGTCAACATCTTCAAGCTGGAAATCGCCAGGGACATTATCGATTGGAACGGGATGGCTGCTGCCGCCAACGAAGCGGCGTTTATGGAGCGACTGGACAAGAGCGCCGAGCGGGAATGGACGACCGTCATCGATATTCGCCGAACCCTCGACTGGGCGGAAGCCCGACCAGAGATCGACACCCAGAGAATCGGCTTGATGGGCTTCAGCCATGGGGGAATCGTCGCGGCTGGAGTAGCAGTCCAGGAACCTCGACTAGCGGCCACTGTGTTGGTGATGGCCGGAGCGCTGCTTCATCAGCCCATGGTTCGTTGCTCTCTTGCACGAAGCGAGGGGATGAGATCGAAGGCGCTGTCGGAATTCGGCTGGACGGAAGAGGAGCTCGAAGCCCGGATCGAGGCCGAATTCAGCTATTTCGAGCCGGCGAACTTTCCGGGCAGGGTGGATCCCTCGAAAGTACTGATTGTCGAGGCGGCCAAGGATGACTGCATCCCGGAGAGCGGGCGAGAGGCCCTCTGGGAAACGATGGGCCGCCCTGAACGGATCCTGTTGAACTACAGGCACAAACAGGCCTTTCTCTCGATGACCCCGTTACGCCTCCTCTGGCTGCGGCACCGGATCTGGGAGTTTCTGCAACGCTCCTTCGAGATCGAGCCCCAGTCTGTAACAGCTCTATAGAAGGGATGGGAAGAGTCGATCTCTAGAGAGTGTCCCGAAGGGCCTCGAATTGGAACTGATGACGCCTGGTGAAAAGGCGCAAATAGCTGAGTAGAACCGCTCCCACGGTGCCGAGGGCAGTCGCCGAGGCAATCAGGAACATGATGACGATCTGGTACTTGACGGCTTGGACCGGGGAGACTCCGGCGAGCAACTGACCAGTCATCATTCCGGGCAGGCTGACGATCCCAACCACCGTCATGGAGTTCAGGATGGGGATCATACCCGTGCGGGCGGCCTGACGGATCGCTGGAAGGGCGGCCTCCCACCGAGTGCCGCCAAGCGAGAGAAGCAACTCGACCCGATCTCTGCCCTGGGTCAGCGTGTCGGTGAAACGCTCGAGCCCCAGGGAAATTCCTGTCAGAGTGTTGCCGAGGATCATTCCCAGCAACGGAATGGCGTATTGAGGCAGGTACCAGGGCTCGACGCGCAAGATCGCACCCAGTGCAAGTCCAGCGATCACCCACGAGCTCACCAGAATCGAGAGAGTCGTGTCCACCCAGATGCCTGGATAGCGGTGTGTCGTGCGTCGAACGGCCGCGATGCCGGCGATGACGACCATGGCGAAGGCCAGCGCCAGTACAGGTGCCCAGTGGCGCAGTGAGAACACCTGCTGGAGAACAAGCCCGACCAGAAGAAGCTGCACAGTAGTTCTGAGCGACGCCACCAAAAGGCGCTTACCCAGGCCAAGACGCAGCGCTACCGACAGCGCTCCATTGAACAGGATCAACAGGGTCGCAAGTCCGACCTGGAGGTAGGAAAGCTCGAGGTACGAAGCGGATTGGCTCATGCGCCCTCCTCGAGCCGTCCCCGTGCGAGCTTCAGGGTCCGGGCGGCAACGCGCACGACTTGCTCGGGATCGTGGCTCACCCAGAGATAGGTTCGACTGTCTGACGATTCCGCCTGCCAGGCCAGGATCAGCTCTTCCACGCTGACTGCGGAGTCGCGGTCGAGTGATGCGGTGGGCTCGTCCAGGAGCAGCACGGTCGGATGTGCAAGGAAGGCTCTCAGCAAGCCGACGATTTGTCGTTCTCCCCCCGAGAGGTTAGCTTCTTTCTTCGCGAGAAAGTCGTCTCCAGCTCCAAACGTGTCGAGAAGGTGCCGAGCCTCGTCGCGAGGGAAGGGAAGCTTGCTTCGTACCTGCAGATCGAACGGAACCCTCAGATTGTCTTCGACCGTTCCTGGCACCAGTGGAGATCGTTGCTGCAGGTAGGTTACCTGGCTCCGGTAGGTCGGAACTTCAGCATCTGCAACACGGTGTCCTCTCCAGAGAACCTCGCCACTATCGACTGGGTCCAGAAGCGCCAGGGCTCGCAGGATCAAGCTCTTCCCCGATCCCGTAGGACCTACCAGGGCCAGCCGATCTCCGGCTTGAAGATCGATATCGATGCCGTGGAAGAGCCAGCCATCGTCACCAGGGTGACGCCGCCCCAGGTCGCTGGCACTGAGAAGAGTCGTCTTCGAGTCTGAAATCACGGTCTGATGGTACAAAAGGAGACGGCAGGGCGCACGCGGCGCCTTTCAGCTTGACCAAACTCCAAGCTCGCGGGGTGTAACGGAATCGATATCTCGATGGACAGTACCACTCAAGTGAAGGAACCCGCGGACACCCGACGCTTGATGTGATAACCCAGGAAGTCTGAAGCGAAAGGAGGAAGATTTGACCTGCCGTATTGGAGGAGTACTGGTAGCTGTAGCCCTGCTCTCGGGCGGTGCTCTGCTGAGTCAGGAAAAGGTGCCAACAAAGGAGGGTCCGTACGAGCTGAAAGGTAGCGAGGCCCCCTTGGAGTATGTTCTCGAGGGTTTCTTGAGCCTGGCCTCAGGGTCCTATGGGAGTACCGATCACGACCCGGAGTTCTATCGGGATTTCTGCCATGACTTCAGTATCGATTCTCGCTGGCCCTCAGCCGATCAGCTGGGAACCGTTCACCGGCGGATCTACGACGAGTACGCGGAGCGCCTCGAGCAGGCGCGCAGCGACGCGGACTACAAAGACAATACTGGCCTGGACCCGAACGACTGGAAGACCGAGGAGCTCGGACGGGCCTTTGCCGAGGTTTATGAAAGCCTGCGGCAGGATGGGCTCCCGTTCAGTTTCGATCGATTCGTGGCAGTGATCGAGTATCGGGTTAGAGGATCGTCAATGCACTACAGTAGTGAGCCGTTCGACAAGGAGCATTTCGAACAATATGAGGCGTTGTTCTGGCGCGGTGCTACCGAGGTCAGTAACGAAGCAGCGCGTTTCTTCAGTCAGGAGGTGGAACGATGACGGGAATGCGATCTGTGCTCCTTGCAATGGCGATCGGGTTTCTATTCGCGACGTTGGGCTCGGCCTTGGAATGGAGAGTGGATGCGTATGTGTTTGCGACCGAGAAACCGATCGATCAGCTGTCTTCGATCGTTCGTGCTCGCGGTACTCACCGTCTGTCACTCAGCCAGGTCTCAACTGCCGACCAACTCTTCCCGATTCGCTCGAGGCTGATGGCTGGAGAGCTGCGTTGGGAGGGCCAGCGACAAGCCGCATGCTCGACCACCTGGGGGTGGGTAGGCCGTGGCGTGTTCTACCACGAGTGTAGAACTCAATACACCCTGAATCCCTGTGAAGATGGCGTGTGGACAACTCTGGCGACGGGCAGGCTCGAGGGTCATCCCAAGGGAGGCTTGAAGTTCTCGGCATCGCCGCCCAAGCTCGTGAATTGCACCTGCACGTGAAGTCTCTGGAGAAGAACACCTAAAGGGCACGCATACGCTCCCAGAGTCGGGCTGCCTGGTCTCGGGCCCCGGCTCTGATCATTTTGGAATGCGGGACAGCCCCTCTTTTTCCCAGGCGTGCAGTCACTGGGCTCGGTTACGGTACGCCGTGGAAAAAGAGGGACTGTCCCATTTTTAGGGTCGAATATGGCGCACCCGGGAGAATTCGAATCCCCAACCTCCTGATCCGTAGTCAGGTGCTCTATCCAGTTGAGCTACGGGTGCGCAAAGAACTGCGAGACAGGGATTCTAGGGCAACCTCCCAGCCAGGGCAAGCCTCCACTGAGCCTTCACGCCCCTAGGCCCCTAAGTCCCTAAGCCCCCTAAACCCCTAGGCCCTAGTTCCCTTCCTCCATCCCCAACGCCCAGCTCAGAAACGCCCACTGGTCGGCGATCTCCTCGATCTGCATCCAGGTCGGTTTGCCGGCACCGTGACCAGCGCGCGTCTCCACCCGGATGAGAAGAGGATTCTCGCAGCCCTGGTCGTGCTGCAGGGCGGCGGCGTACTTGAAGCTGTGCCAGGGCACTACCCGATTGTCGTGATCCGCGGTCGTCACCAGCGTCGGCGGATAGCAGGTGCCCTCTTCAGTGTTGTGGTAGGGCGAATAGGCCAGTAGAGCCTGGAATTCGTCCTCGTTCTCGCTCAGGCCGTAGTCGCTGGACCACTGCCGGGCATTGGCGCTGGCGGTGTGGTAGCGCAGCATGTCCATGACTCCGACAGCCGGCAGCGCGGCGCCGAAGAGATCGGGCCTCTGGTTCATGACGGCTCCGACGAGAAGTCCTCCGTTCGAGCCGCCGCGAATCGCCAGTTTGTCCTTCGAGGTGTAGCCGTTGTCGATCAACCACTCGGCAGCGGCGATGAAGTCGTCGAAGACGTTCTGCTTTTGCAGCTTGGTGCCAGCCTGGTGCCACTCTTCGCCGTACTCACCTCCACCGCGCAGGTTGGCGACGGCCAGCACGCCACCCATCTCCATCCAGACGATCCGCCGTGGGCTGTAGTAAGGGGTGCGAGAGACGTTGAAGCCGCCGTAGCCGTAGAGCAGCGTCGGATTGGTGCCGTCGAGCTCGATGTCCTCGCGGTGAACGATGAACATCGGCACGCGGGTCCCGTCCTTGCTTTCGTAGAAGACCTGGGTGGTGACGAAGGGACTCAAATCCACGCTCACCTTGGCCTCGCGGAACAGTGTGCTCTCGCCGCTCTCGATGTCGAAGTGGTAAATGCGATCCGGAGTCGTGTAGCCGGTGAAGGAGTAGAAGGTCTCGGGGTCGTCCAGTTTGCCGCTGAAGCCACCCACACTGCCGATGCCGGGCAACTCGACCTGCCGAATCGGTTGACCTTCCAAGTCGAAGACCTTCACCAGCGACTTGGCATCCTTGAGGTACTGAACGATCAGATGACCGCCGGCCAGCGAGGCGCTCTCGATGGTCTCTTCGGCCTCCGGCACGACCTCCTGCCAGTTGTCGGGTGCCGGGTTCTTCAGGTCGACGGCGACAATCCGGTACTTGGGAGCGTCGTGGGTCGTGGAGAGGTAGAAGACGTCGCCTTTGTTGCCGAGGAGGTCGTAGAGCGCATCCCACTCGTCGAGCAGTTTGACCACCGGAGTGTCGGGCTTTCCGAGCTCCTGATAGTAGACACCATTGGAATCGTAGCCGTCGAAGACACCGACAATCAGGTAGCGCCCGTCGTCCGTCACCTCGGCATAAGGGTTGCGGGTCTCGTGGTCGGTGATGGAGTAGACGTGAGTGTCCTCCGCTTGTGGCGTTCCAATCCGGTGGTAGTAGACCGAGACCTGCTGCGAGTCGTCCGCCTCGCCACTTTCACTCTCCGGATAGCGGCTGTAATAGAGCCCCTCGCCATCGGCTGACCAGGAAGTGCCCGAGAACTTGATGCCGTCGAGGCGGTCCTCGAGATCCTCGCCGGTTTCGACGTCGCGGACCATCCAGTGGCGCCAGTCCGAGCCGCTCTCGGAGATGCTGTAGGCGATCCGACTCCCGTCCGGGCTGACCACGAAGCTGGTCATCGAGGCAGTCCGGTCGTCGCTGAAGGTATTGGGGTCGATCAGAATCCGGGCCTCACCGTCCAAAGCGTCGGCCACGTACAAGACATCCTGATCTTGCAGCCCGTCGTTGCGCCGATAAAAGTAGCGCCCTCCCTCCTTGACCGGGGTCTTGAAGCGTTCGTAGTTCCAGACTTCGGTAAGACGCTGATTGATCGTGTCCCGAGCTGGTATGGCTTCGAGGAAGGGCTGGGTCACGGCGTTCTCGGCTGCAACCCACTGCGCAGTCTTTTCCCCATCCACATCCTCGAGCCAGCGATAGGGATCGGCGACCTCGACCCCGTGGTAGGTGTCGATGTGGTCGCTGCGCTCGGAAGCGGGGTAGGTCACCGGTACCTTAGGAGTTTGAGCCGATTCAGGGTCGGATTTTGCACAGCCTGAAAGGCCCAGCACGAGAAGCAGAGCGGAAAGGGACAGAGAAAGTGGATGACGAACTGGCTTCATGGGCAACTCCTTGGAGTTCTGGGTAGTAGCTGTTTCAAGGAAGGGGCCGGAACCCGGCCGGACCTGCAGGCCGACACTACCATCCGAGCCCCTCAGGCTACAGCTACGGCTTTTCGCTGCATTTTGTTGCAGCTGTCGACATAGACGAGCTTCGGCTCGTGGCCCTGAGCCTCCTGTTCGGTGTACTCCGCGTAGCTGCAGATGATGACCAGATCACCGGGACCGGCCTTGTGGGCGGCGGCCCCGTTGAGCGTGATCTCGCCGGACCCCTCGCGACCCTCGATGAAGTAGGTGGCGAATCGCTCGCCGTTGGTGATGTTGTAGATCTCTACCCTTTCAAAGGGTACGAAATCTGCGGCCTGCGCCAGGGCGGGGTCGATACTGATGGATCCCTCGTAGTCGAGGTCGGCATCGGTCACCGTGGCGCGGTGGATTTTGGACTTGAGCAGGGTGCGATTCATCAATCGACCTCCAGGGACAAGTTGTCGATCAGTCTTGTTGTGCCGATGCGGACCGCGACCGGCATGACTATGCTGCCGCGAAGTCGGCGGATCGGTTCGAAGTTGTCGGCCTCGACGACTTCGGCGTACTCGATGTCGATGAGGAGCTCTCCCTCGAGGACCTCGCGGAGCTCTCGACGGATCGCCTCGGCTGAGCGTTCGCCCTGCTCGATCCGCTGTCGCGCGGAGCTCAGGGCGCGATAGATCGCAGCAGCCGCAGTGCGCTCGTCTGCCGACAGATAGGCGTTGCGAGACGACATGGCGAGGCCGTCGGGCTCTCGGACAGTAGGGTGGCTGGCGATTTCGACCGGCAGGTGCAGGTCTCGGACCAGGCGCCGGATAACCGCCAGCTGCTGGGCGTCCTTCTGACCAAACACCGCGACGTTCGGGCGCACCAGATTCAGCAGCTGGGTAACGACCGTGGCTACGCCGCGGAAGTGACCCGGTCGGAACTCGCCTTCGAGTCGCTCGGCGGGTGTATCCACCTCCACGTAGGTGCTGTGACCTTCCTGGTAAATGGTCGAGGTTTCGGGCAAGAAGAGCAAATGGCAGCCACCTTCCTGAATCAGCTCGGAATCCCGCTCTTCGTCCCTGGGATAGTGATCGAAGTCTTCTCCGGGCCCGAACTGAGTCGGATTCACGAAGATGGACACGACCACTCGATCGGCCAGCTGGGAGGCGTGGCGCACCAGTTCCAGGTGCCCTTCATGCAAGGCTCCCATCGTGGGTACGAAACCGACCGTGCGGTTCTCGAGTCTCCAGGACTCCACCCAATAGCGCAGCTCATCTGTCGAACGTACGGTTTCCACAGCAGTTCCTCGTGTAGGTCAAGGCTTGTGGTCCCATCGTTTCTCTCGGGCAGCCTCAGCCGTAGATCTTCCTGATGGGCTCAGCCCTGAGATGCTCCGGGTCGTCGTAACTCTCCGCAGGGGAGGGAAATCTCCCGTGACGAACGTCTTCGGCGAAGGTGCTCAGCGCTCGTCGCGCGTCGCTCCCCAGCTCGGCGTAGCGTCGGACGAACCGAGGAGAGAGACGGTCCTCCAACCCGAGAAGATCATGAAAGACCAGCACCTGGCCGTCGCAACCCGGCCCAGCGCCGATGCCGATGGTCGGGATCTCGAGGGCCGCGGTTACTTCGCGGGCCAGGTCGGCGGGCACACACTCCAGCACCAGGGAGAAGGCTCCGGCCGCCTCGATCTCTCGGGCCGCCTCCAGCAATTCCGCCCGCGGCCCCTTTCCACGACCCTGGACTCGAAAGCCACCCAGCTTGTGGATCGATTGGGGAGTCAGGCCCAGATGCGCCATGACGGGGATCTCGACATCTACCAAGGCAGCCACTGTCTCAGGGCGACGGCCTTCGATCTTGACGGCCTGGGCGCCGGCTTCCTTGATGAAGCGCATGGCCTCGGCTACGGTCTGCCGGCGGCCGAGATGAAACGAGCCGTAGGGCATGTCCGCCACCAGCAGGCAATTCTCGACGCCTCGTTTGACGGCCTTGACGTGGTGAAGCATCTCGTCGACGGTCACCGAAAGGGTGTCGGTATGGCCCAGTACGACCATGGCCAGGGAATCACCCACCAGCACGATGTCGGCACCTGCCTGCTCCACCAGCCGAGCCTGGGAGAAGTCGTAGGCCGTCATCATGACCAGGCGCTCGTCGCGGGCTGGCGCGCTCATCACCCAGGGAACGCTGACACGTCTGCTCGGTTTCTCGTAGCTTTTCTCGTCCATCGAGTACCTCCTTCTTCGAGCCGACCCGGTCGAGCCGACATCAAAAAACCCTTCTGTCCGCAACAAGACAGAAGGGCTCGGAGAGCCGTAGTACCACCAACTGCGCGAATCGGTCACTGCGCTTTGAGGTGCCTGTCCCTGAATTGGGATCAGGCCCCAGGTGACCGCACTCGTCAGCCGACGGTGCTGGGTTCTTCCGTCTCGGTCCCTACTGGGATCCAAGCGGTACGTAATACTGCGTGCCCTTGACGGGCTTCTGGAGCTGGCGTACCAGCTCCTCGAAATCCTCAGACCGGTCGACGAAGTTCAAATTGCGCGTATCCACCACCAGGAGCGGTGACCGGTTGTAGTAATGGTAGTAGTGATGGTACGCGTCGATCAACTCCGTCAGGTACTCCTCGGACATGTCCCGTTCGAAGCTCCGCTCCCGTTTGGTAATACGTTTCATGCAGGTATCCAGATCGGCGACCAGGTAGAGCACTAGGTCGGGTACTGGAATCTGGGGCTCCAGCAGGGTGTAGAGCTTGTCGAACAGCAGCAGCTCGTCATCCGACAGATTGAGATACGCGAAGATCCGATTCTTCGGAAATGTGTAGTCACTCAGAAGCAGGCGGTCGAAGAGCTCTCGCTGAGCGATGTCCTGCTGCTGCTTGAAACGGGACAACAGGAAATACAGCTCGGTCTGGAAAGCCGCTCCCGGCCGGTCTCGGTAGAAATCGGGCAAGAACGGGTTGTCGACATCTTCTAGAATCTTCACGCCCTCGAATCGTCGCGCCAGCTTCTCGACCAGGGAAGTCTTGCCGACGCCAATGGGACCATCGACGGCCAGGTAGTGGAAGGGAAGCGAGTCGTTGCTCATGATCCGGTTGCCACTGGAGATTGCTGCAGTGGCTTGTAGAGCGTATCGCGTTCGACTGGCACGAAGCCCGCCTCTCGGACGACACGCTCCAACTCCGAGCGCGACAGGGACTGGTCGGTCTGGGCACCAGCCATGTGGTAGATCGTTTCCTCTACGACGGTACCGTCCAAGTCGTCGGCGCCGAAGCTCAGGGCCACCTGCGCCAGCTTGGGTGTGAGCATAATCCAATAGGCCTTGATGTGCGGGACGTTGTCGAGCACCAGCCGCGAGGCGGCGAGATGTCGCAGATCTTCACTACCGGTGGTGTGGTACGTCAAGCCCATGTAGTTGTTCTCGGGATGGTAGGCCAGGGGGATGAAGGCATTGAAGCCACCGGTTTCGTCCTGCAGGCCCCTCAGCTTCAACAGATGATCCACTTTGTGCTCTGGCTTTTCGACGTGGCCGTAGAGCATCGTGCAATTGCTGCGGATTTCGAGACCATGGGCGATGCGGTGAACTTCGAGCCATTCGTCAGCATCCAGCTTGCCATCGCAAATGATCTCGCGAACCTCCGAGTGGAAGATCTCTGCGCCTCCTCCCGGCAGCGAGCCGAGGCCGGCTTGCCTGAGCCGTAACAGGACTTCCTCGATGCCGATGCCCTCGCGCTTGGCGAACCACCCTATCTCGATGGCCGTGAAGGCCTTGAGGTGGACTTCTGGGAATCGCTCCTTCAGGCCCCGCAGCATCTCCAGATACCACTCGAGAGACAGTTCGGGGTGGAGACCTCCGACGATGTGGAACTCGGTGGCCTGATCGCCGCCCTGCGCTGCCGCGTGCTCGTAGACCTCGTCGTGGGACATGGCCCAGGCGTGATCCTCGCCGGGAAGCGCCGCGAAGCTGCAGAACTTGCAGTTGTAGGTATAGACGCAGATGTTGGTCGGGTTGATGTGCCGGTTGACGTTGTAGAAGGCCGTCTCGCCGTGTTTGTGCTGCCTGATGGCGTTGGCTAGTTGGCCGAGTTGGAGGAGGTGCGGCGTCTCCAGGCAGAGCAGGGCATCCTCTTCATCGAGCCTCTCACCTGCTCGCACTTTGGCAGCCAGGTCGCGTAGCGGTTCGGGGTAGATCTCTGGCCTGATTTGAACGGTCATGGAGTGACGGGTCCGATCGAAGGGTCGGCAGTATATCAAGGGGATGCCGGTGGCACTGGGGCTGAGACCTGCGCTCTGGCCCCTAGCCGCGCAGCCAGAAATCGACCCCGGTCCAAAGGAACAACCAGGTTGCCAGCAAGCCGTTGGCCTGGAAAAAGGCGGCATCGAGGCGTGACAGGTCGCCCGGTTGCACGATTCGATGCTGATAGGTCAGAAGAACCACACACCCGGCGAATCCGACCCAGTAGCCCAGACCGAGACCAGGTGGGTAGATGCGGGGCAGCAGAGCCAATAGCAGCAGCATTCCCAGGTGGAGAAGGCCAGAGATCCAGAGAGCTGAAACCTCACCGAAGCGGACCGGTACCGAGTGGAGGCCGGTGACGAGGTCGAACTCCCGATCCTGCAACGCGTAGAGGACGTCGAATCCTGCGACCCAGAGCAGCACGGCCCCGGCCAGGACAAGCGGCGTGGACGCGATGTCGCCCCGCACCGCGACCCAGGCTCCCACGGGGGCTCCGGCCAGGGCCAGGCCGAGAACCAGGTGGGACCAGTGCGTGAACCTCTTCGAGTACGAGTAGCCGAGAAGGATGAGCAGTGCGAAGGGCGTCAGAGCCAGGGCCAGGGGGTTGAGTCTCGAGGCGGCGAAGACGAGAACCAGATAGCTGGCCACGACGAAGAGCCCGACGAACGTGGGAGTGACATGGCCGGCTGGAAGGGCCCTGTCCGCCGTTCGGGGATTGGCCGCGTCGATCGTCCGATCCACCAGGCGGTTGAAGCCCATGGCGGCGCTGCGGGCCCCGACCATAGCGACGACGATCCATCCGACGACGCGCCACTCAGGCCAGCCCTCGGCTGCCAGCAGCATGCCCAGAAAGGCGAACGGCAGGGCAAACAGAGTGTGCTCGAATTTGATCATTTCGAGCACTGTGCGGAGGCTCTTGAAACTGCTCATGATGGGTGAAGTAGCTTAGCGTGATCCTCGACAGCTGTCCGGGCTTCGGCGTGAAGCCGGGTAGCGTAGACTACAACGCCTGCCAAGCTTGGAAGAGATGCCGACACGAACCGTTCGTACCACCTGCCCGATGGACTGTCCCGACGCCTGCGCCCTCGAGGTCGTGGTGCAGGGAGGCCGGGTGCAGAAGATCAAAGGTGGCCGCGATCATCCGGATACTGCTGGCTTCATCTGCAGCAAGGTCGCCGGCTTTCACCGACGCCTGGAGCACGAGGACCGGGTGCTGCATCCGATGCGTCGCGTCGGCGCGAAGGGAGAGGGTGGCTTCGAGCCCATCACCTGGGCCGAGGCGGTAGCGGAGATCACACGACGCTTCGCGGACATTCGGGGCGAGTGGGGGGGCGAGGCGATCGTTCCGTTTCACTATGGCGGTTCCAATGGTCTTCTGACCGACGATTTGTTGGACGACCTCTTCTTCAGAAGACTGGGAGCCTCGCGACTGGAGAAGACCATCTGTGCGGCCCCGACTACCGAGGTTGCCAGAGGGATGTACGGCAAGATGCCGACAGTCGCCTTCGAGGACTTCCCGCGGGCCCGTTGCATCGTGATCTGGGGAGCCAATCCGAAGACCTCCAACATCCACCTCGTACCCTATCTGCGAGAGGCCAAGAGTCGGGGCACGTTCATCGCTGTGGTGGATCCGAGACGAAACTTCTCGGACGCGGAGGTGGACTTGCATTTGCCCGTCCTGCCAGGCACCGACCTGCCAGTGGCTCTGGCGATGATCGACCACCTCGTGCGGACTGGGCGTCTCGACGAGACATTCATCGAGCACAACGTGGTCGAGCTCGAGCTGCTCCTCGAGCAGGCACAAAACTGGTCGCTGGAACGGGCCGCCGAGGTGGCGGGTGTTCCGGCGCAGTCGATTCAGCAGCTGGCCGAGATCTATGCCGACTCGGAGCCGGCCCTGATTCGCTGTGGCTGGGGCCTGGAGCGCAATCGCAATGGCGGCCAGGCCGTAGCTGCTGTGCTGGCCCTGCCGGCCCTGCTGGGCAAGTTTGGCCTGCGCGGCGGCGGCTACACCATGAGTAACTCCGGTGCCTATTCTTTCGATCGCCAGCAGCTGTTGGGCGAGATGGAGGACGAGACCCGAAGCCTGAATATGACGCAGCTCGGTCGCTGGCTCAACGATCGCCTGGAGCCCCCGGTCAAGGCACTCTTCGTCTACAACGCCAACCCGGTGGCGACGGTGCCAGACCAGAACGCCGTGCTGCGGGGACTCAGTCGCCCCGACCTGTTCACCGTGGTCTTCGAGCAGGTGCTCACGGACACCGCTGCCTTCGCGGACTTGCTACTGCCCGCCGTCACGTTTCTGGAGGGCAACGATCTACGGGGCGGGTACGGGACTTACGCCTTTGGAGGAATCCAACCGGTGATCCCGGTTTACGGTGAGGCGCGAAGCAATGCAGTGGTGTTCGCAGAGCTGGGGCGCTCGATGGGTTGGGACGATCCGCCATTCCACTGGAGCGAGGAGGAGTTGATGACGCGGGCTGTCGATGCCATGGAGCTTGCGGGCCGGCGGCCGGGTATGGCGGAGCTGGCGGAAGGCCGAACCATTCCTGTCCAGTTCGAAGGTGGCACTCCGGTGCAGTACGCCACCGTATTCCCGCGAACGCACGACGGCAAGGTTCATTTGGCTCCGGAGGTTCTGGGCAAGACTCCCTTCCGTTTCCTCAAGAACCCGGTGTCCGACTTCCCGCTGGCTCTCATCACGCCTGCCTCCTCGCGGCGCACGAACAGCACCTTCGGAGAGCTCGAAACGGGTCTGGTGAGGGCAAAGCTCCACCCTGACGATGCTGAGCGACGCGACATTGAGCCCGGCGATCGGGTGCGCGTACACAACGACCTGGGTGAGCTGATCTGCCTGGCGGAAGTCGGATCGGCGGTCCGTCCCGGGGTTGTGGTGATACCGAAAGGGGCCTGGAGGAAGGCCTCGTTCAACGGCTGCACGGCCAATGCCCTATGCCCCGACCACGTCAATGAGGTAGCCGGCGCTGCCTGTTTCAACGACGCGAGGGTGGAGGTGGAGAAGGCATGACCCTCCCACCTCCCTGGGGTTGAACCGTCCGTCGTACCTCCAGCCGGCCTTTGAGGGCTTGGGGGGTGAGGAAGCTGTCGTACCTCCAGCCTCTCTTTGAGGCAGTGAAGGCGATAGGGGCTTAGGGGCGTAGGGGGTGAACTCAACGTCGCATAGGAGCAAGGTTGAGTGCGAGGTCTCTCCAAAGGGTGACGGATCGGCGTGGGGCCCCCGGGTCGGACCCCTCGCCAACGGTCAGATGTCTTGGGCCCGTTGCCTGCGAACCACCCGGACGGGCCTCTACGGGACATCGGTCCCGTGCCCAGGGCCCAAGCCCCCAAGCCCTCAAAGGCTGGCCGGGAGGCACGACCGGACGCCTCAACCCTCTCGGTCTTCGCCCCAGCGGAGGCCGTCGGCTCCGCGCTCATGAAGACCGAGGTGGTCGAGGACGCGCAGGACGTAGTGGTCCAGAAAGCGGTTGAAGTCCTCGCCGCCGACATAGAACGCTGGAACCGGGGGCAGAATCACGGCGCGCAGGTAGGCGAGTCTCCTGAGGTTCTCCAGGTGGATCGTCGTCAGGGGAGTCTCGCGAAAGCCGAGCACCAACGGCCACTGCTCCTTCAGGGCCACGGCTCCAGCCCGATGGATGAGAGTGCCGGCAGAGCCGGTGGCCAAGGCGCCCAGGGTGCCGGCACTGCAGGGGATCACGGCCGTCCCGGTCAGGCGATAGGAGCCAGAAGAGATGGCGGCGTCGAGCTCGTTGTCACGGTGAACGTCGATCTTGCCGCGCTCGGCGTCGGTCACATCTGCCGCATCGATGAGGTCGGAAGCTCCCACTGTGCGGCGGGAAAGCTCATGCTGAAGCACTTGACTGGCACCACGCGAAACCACCAGATGGACCCTCTTCACGTCCGGGCACCGCGCCATGGCTGTGAGTACAGCCTTGGGCAAAGCCATACCGGACGCTCCGGTCACCAGCAGCGCCAGGCGATGCTCCACGCGTGCCTCAGCTGGCGGTGGCAAGATCCTCCAGAGTGGCGGCCAGCAACTTGTAGAACCTGTCGACTGATGCGATCTTCACCCGCTCGTCGGGCGAGTGGGGGAATTCGATCTGGGGCCCGAAGGAGATCATGTCCATGCCCGGGATCATCTCGCCGATCAAGCCACATTCCAGGCCCGCATGAATGGCCTCGATCTTCGGATCCGATCCGATCTCCCGCTCGTGAACCTGGCGCAGCACCTGAAGGAGCTCGGAATTGAGGTCGGGCTTCCAGCCGGGATAGCCACCGCCTTCTTCGACACTGGCACCAGCCAAGGTGGCAGCGCACCGAATCCGCTGCCGGAGCGCCTCGAGAGCCGATGCAACGGAGCTGCGACTCGAGAGCCCGATTGCCACGGCCCCGTTCTCAGGCTTGACAGTTGCGAGATTCGTGCTGGTTTCGACCAGGCCCGGGATGTCGTAGCTCATGGAGATGACGCCATGGGGTAGTGCCACGATCAATGCCATGACTTTGCCCGTCGAATCGTGGTCCCAGACCTCATCGGGCACGTCCAACTGAGAGATCGAAAACTGCGCACCGGGTTCGGCAGGACGGAACTCCTCACAAATGGCCTCGAGTCTCGCAGTCACCGCCTCTTCGAAAGCCGCCTTGTTCCGACTGTCGAGCACCACCACGGCCGAGGCTTCACGAGGCACGGCGTTGTGCTTGTTTCCACCCTCGAGGCCTGCCAGATGAAAGGGTGTGTCCTGCCCCACGGCCCACAAGGCGCGGGTCAGGAGCTGCGTAGCATTGCCCCGTTGCAGATGGATGTCGATCCCCGAGTGTCCCCCTTTGAGACCCTTGAGCTCTACCTTCAAGGCTACAGAGCCTTCGGGAGCGGCTATCTTCGAGATGGGGAGGGAGAGCTCGCTATCGGCACCGCCGGCACAGCCAACGCACAGACTTCCCTCCTCCTCGGAGTCGAGATTGATGAGTCTGCGGCCGCGCAGCATCTCGGGATCCAGGTTCGAGGCGCCCGTGAGGCCCGTCTCCTCGTCGACTGTGAAGAGCAGCTCGAGGGGGCCGTGAGTGAGATCATCAGCCTCCATGATGGCCAGCATGGCTGACACACCGATGCCGTTGTCCGAGCCCAGCGTGGTGCCCGAGGCGGTCAGGTACTCACCGTCTTCTCTGGGTCGAATGGGATCCTTGCCGAAATCGTGATCGACGTCGGAGTTCTTCTCGTTGACCATGTCGAGATGGCTCTGCAGGATGGTAACCGGGCGATCCTCGCAGCCTGCCGTTGCTGGCTTGCTGACCACGACATTGCCGGTGCCGTCCACCTGGAACGGCAACCCCACCTCTTCGGCCTGGGCGACCACGTAGGCTCGAATGCGGTCCTCTTCCTTCGAGCCGCGCGGGATGGTGAGAATCTGATCGAAGTGCCGCCACAGTGACGTGGGTTCCAGCTCTGATACGAAAGTCATTCGTTCCTCCTCCTGTTCAGCCGCATTGTATCGCCTGCGGGCTGTTGGCAGTGCAGGTGCCCCGAGCCTTTTTCCGATACAATCGCCGCCAGGATTTTCGACTTTCTTCGGAGGGTTCAATGGCCAAGAACACGGATAAGCCGTTCGTTCCTGCAACAACAGAGATGGCAGAGCTGACTGTCAAGGCAGTGCTGTTGGGTGTGGCGATGGCGATCGGCCTCGGAGCAGCGAACGCATACCTGGGAATGAAGGCAGGACTCACCGTTGCGGCGACCTTTCCGGCCGCAGTTGTGGCGATGGCGGCCCTGCGCCTACTCAAGGGAACAGTGCTCGAAGAGAACGTGGCGCGAACCACCGCTTCGGTTGGAGAAGCCCTGGTGGCCGGTGCCATCTTCACGATCCCGGCATTTGTCATCAGCGGAGCTTGGGACTCTCTGCACTACTGGGAGTCCACCGCGATCATGATGATCGGAGGCGTCCTGGGCGTTCTCTTCGTCATTGTTCTGCGTCGGACACTTGTCGTAGAGGCCGATCTCCCGTTTCCGGAGAGCGTTGCGGCTGCCGAGATCGTCAAAGCCGGGCAGGGTGGCCAGACAGGCGCCGCATATGTTTTTGGCGCCATGGGTCTGGCAGCTCTCTGGGAGCTCTTCAAGAACTCCAATGGCATCCACCTGGTGCAGTCTAGCGTTCAGAAGTTCTTCGCCTTCGGCAAGTCCAACATCGAGATTCTGGGAAACAAGATCCAGTTCGGGGGCGGCATGTTGCTGGAGACCCCCTCGGCTTCACCGGCCCTGGTCGGGGTAGGTTTCATTGTCGGCATGAGGGTCTCGGCCGTGCTGTTCGCCGGCGCCGTGCTGGGATGGTGGCTTTTTGTTCCGCTGGCGTTGTTCCTCAACCCTTCTTTGGCTGAGGGGCTCGACGGCAGCTCCATGATGGCTCTGGCGACCGACATCTGGTCGAAACAGGTTCGACCTCTGGCGGTGGGCACGATGATCGTGGCCGCGTTCTACACCCTGTGGAATCTGCGCGGCTCGCTGATCGCCGGCATTAGCAAGGCCCTGAAGGATCTGAACGTCAAGGGCGGCGGCGAGGAGACAATTCGGACAGAGAAGGACTTGGACTTCAAGAAGGTCTTCATGGCGATCGGTGTCATGGCTGTCGCCACATTCTTCCTGTACTACTACTTCTCCCAGAGCATGCCTGGTGCCCTGGTTCTGACAGTGGTCATGGTGGTTCTCGGTTTCCTGTTCGCCGCCGTGGCCGGGTACCTGGTGGCCCTCATCGGCAGCTCCAACAACCCGATCTCCGGCCTTACGTTGAGCGCCTTGTTGATCTCGGCTGTGCTCATGGTGGCGATGGGACTGACTGGGATCAAGGGTGTCGCTGCGGTGCTGGGTGTGGCGGGGGTGGTCTGCTGCGCGGCTGGCATCGCCGGTGACATGATGCAGGATCTGAAGGTCGGGCATCTTCTCGGCGGCACGCCGTGGCGCATGGAGATCGGCGAGATTATCGGTGTGATCGCGGCTGCGGCCGTCCTGGCTTTCCCGCTGATGGCCCTCGACAAGGTCTACGAGATTGGCTCGGCTGAACTGCCGGCGCCCCAGGCCGGGCTCATGGCTCTCATGGCCAACGGCATCGTTGGAGGCGAGATGGCCTGGCCGTTGGTCATCGTCGGAATGTTCCTCGCGCTGGGTTTGATCCTCATCGGCTCGCCCTCACCGATGTTGGTTGCCGTCGGCATGTATCTACCCTTCTACTCCACCGCGGCGATCTTCGTTGGCGGTATCCTCAAATCGGGATTCGAGTGGTGGGTGGCGCGGAATGAAGCCACTGATGAGGAACGAACCAAAGCGGAGAACACGGGGATCTTGCTCTCGTCGGGGTTCATCGCCGGCGAGGCGTTGATGGCCGTGGCACTGGCCTTTCTGGTGCTTGGAGGGGACTTCTATCCGCCGTTGATCGCAATACACGACAAGATAGCGGCCAGCCTCACGCAAAAGGGATTCCCTCTGTTCTGGCTCAGCCTCATCATGTATCCGGCTCTTGCCTACATGCTGGTGTATCTGCCGGTGAAGAAGATGCGCGAGTGAGGCGATTCCGCTCTGGTTCCGACCAGCCATGAAGGCGTCCACCAGCCGGTCGATCCAAGAGGAGGCCCTCGCCAGAGAGAACCTCTTGGAGTTGGTTCCTGTACGAGTGGCAATCTGGCAGGAGGTGGAAGATCGGGTGGTCGTGGAGCGACCGCGGCCGAGTATTAGAGGGCTCCCAGGTGTCGGCGAACGGCTGAGCTATTTCCTGTCCATGCGCAAGATCCGACTCGATGAGCGAGGCAGTTTTCTCTGGCACCTGGTTGATGGCGAGCGTAGTGTCGCCGAGGTTGCCGAGGCCATGCGCCAGCGGTTTGGTGAAGAGGTCGAGCCGGCCGAGGAGCGCGTAGGTCAGCTGATCCGCATGCTGCGACGGGAACGTCTCCTGGCCTACCCTGGCTGGGATCCTGTGCCGCTAGGCTCGACGCCTCGCGAATGACAACGGAACCAGTGTTAGGATCGTGCTCTCGACGTGTGCACTTCCAAATTCAAATTGCGTAGATTCTCTACCCAAGGAGTGGAAACGTGAGTCCGTGGTGGCTACGTCCGCCGGCCGATGAGCCGGTAGGCGATGAAGGACCGAGAGGTCCAGAGAAGAATCGAGAGCCGAGGAAGAAAGTTCCTGCGGAAAGCGTAACGGCAAGTTCTGGGGAGAAGGGGGCACAGCCTGCCGAGCCAGCAGTGCGGAGCAGTCAGAGGACTTCCCGCCGTCGTTCCCAGAGGGGAGGCCAGGCCCGGCGAGCCAGTCGCGAAGGTGGTGAGGGGAAGTCGGCACCAGCTACTTCCCGCCCTGGAAGACGAGGCCGGAGAAGCTCGCCAGCCAGCAAGAACAGTGGGGCCGACACGAGCTCTGCGGCGAGCGATGGATCCAGAGGAGAGTCCGGAGTAGCCGCAAGATCGCAGGATCGACCGCCTCTCGAGGACCGCCGGATGGCTGTGATCTGTGATCTGGAGAGCGCCGCCCTGGGAGTGAGAGAGAGCGACGCAGGGCCCTCCGAAATCGATCTCGTTCTGGAGCGGCTACTCGACAAAGGCAAGATCATCGTCAAGAAGGCCTATGCGGACTGGGACCGCCACAGAGCTGGGAAACGGGGCTTTCACCAGGCGGGAATGGAGCTCATTGACATCCCGCAAATGCAGGTCTCGGGCAAGAGCAGGGCGGACATACGGATCGCCGTGGATGCCATGGAGCTCTGCTATTCGAAGCAGCACCTGGACACCTTCGTCCTGATTTCTGGTGACGGCGATTTGACACCTCTGGTCTCCAAGCTCAAGTCGAACAACAAGCATGTCATCGGCGTCGGATCCGCGGGCTCCGCCTCGCAAGTCCTCATCGAGAACTGCGACGAATACCTCTTTTTCGAGGATGTTCGTAGCCAGGCTGCGGCACCACCGAAGCGGGGAGATGCCGCGGAGGGCCAGATCGAGGCCTTCACTCTCTTGGTCGAGGCGCTACAGGCGTTGATGCGTGAAAACCAGCAGATTCTATGGGGATCGGTGGTCAAGCAGACCATCCAGCGCAAGCATCCCTCGTTCAATGAGAGCCGCCACGGCTACTCTTCGTTCTCGAAAATGCTGGAGGAGGCGGAAGTGGCCGGGATCATAGAGCTCCGCAAAGATCAGAAATCCGGCAGTTATGTGGTTACCGGTTTTGGCCAGAGTTGAAATAGAGAGCTATGCACTATTTCCTTGACAGACAAAGGCCTTGAAATCAATGATCTGAGGGCTCAAGGCAGCTATGTGATACTTTCGCGCTGCTCCCGGAGAGACTAGTCATGCCGACAGCTTACGTCGAGGTCTATGAGGAGGAATTCGAACGATTGGAGCAGGCGCTGCGGCGTCTGCGATATGACTCGAATGCCAAGGCCGTATTCCTGATCGATAAGAATGGCCAACAGATCGCAGCGGTTGGGGACGTGGAGGAATTCGACACCACCTCTCTGGCCTCGCTGACTGCAGGAAACGTGGCGGCAACCGATGGGCTCGCCAAGCTGATTGGCGAACGGGAGTTCTCGGTGCTGTTCCATGAAGGGCAGCGCGATCATATTCACATCTCAATCGTCGCCCGCCGAGCGATCTTGCTGGTGATCTTCGACGAGAGATCCTCGCTGGGTCTCGTGCGGTTGCGTGTCAAGAGGGCAAGCACCGAGATGGACGAGATTTTCGAGGACATGAACCGGAAGGAGAATCGGGGCCCCGGAGGGCAGGTCGAGACGAGCCCTTTTTCCGAGATTACCGACGAGGATATCGATTCCCTGTTCGGAGACTGAGCCTGGGGCAGGGCCACGATTCAGGTCCGGCCTCCAACTTTCCCAGCTCCGCCTTGCCAGAGTTGGGACCGAGAGAATCGGGAGGTTCGCGGTAGGAGTGGACCAAGGCGCCTTGACGCGGATTGAAGCGAAATGACCTTCATCAATTACGCTGCGAAGGAGATCAACTGCAAGATCGTCTACTATGGTCCGGGTCTCGGCGGCAAGACGACGAATCTGCAGCACATCTACAACAAGACGGCTCCGGACCGCCGAGGCAAGATGATCTCGCTGGCCACCGAGGCCGATCGCACCCTGTTCTTCGATTTCCTACCCCTGGACCTGGGATCGATTCGTGGATTCACGACCCGATTCCATCTCTACACGGTACCCGGTCAGGTTTTCTATGATGCCAGCAGGAAGCTGATTCTCAAGGGTGTTGACGGGGTCGTGTTCGTGGCCGACAGCCAGACCGATCGGATGGAGGCCAATGTCGAGTCGATTCGCAATCTCGAGCTAAACCTGCAGGAACACGGATTCGAACTGATCAATATCCCCTATGCCCTGCAGTTCAACAAGCGGGATCTGCCCAGCATCATGCCGGTCGATGAGATGTACCGGATGCTGAACTACAAACGCGAACCCACCTTTGCCGGTATCGCTCCACAGGGTGTGGGCGTCTTCGAGACGCTCAAGTCGGTCGCCAAACAGATACTGGTCGAGCTGCGGAAGAAGTAAGAGCGCACAACTGCTAGGGAGACAGATGGCGAAGCGGTGGAACAAACAAGAGGTCACCTACCTCAAGCGGTATGCCGAGAAGAAACACGTAGCCGAATTGGCGGAGCGATTTCGGACCAACAACGACGAAGTCTCCAGGAAACTGACCGAACTGGGGCTCGAGGCCAAGGACAGCGCCTCGATCAGGGCACTTCCACCAGACCCGCAACTCGGGATCTTCGAGAAGGGGCTCAAGGCTTTACATCAGAGCAAGTGGCGAGAAGCCAGTAAGTACTTCGAGAAGATCCTGGAAGAGACAGGCGAGAGTGACCTCGCTCAGCGCTCTCGACGCTATCTGGGAGTCTGTCGCCAGAACCTGTTGAAGGCGGGAGTGAACGTCGAAGATCCCTTCCTGTTGGCAGTCTACGAAAGCAACCGCGGTAACTACGAGGAGGCGCTGGCACTGTGCAGCCGAGGTGGTCGCCAGAGCAAGGACGAGCGCTTTGCCTACCTGGCAGCTTCTGTTTACAGTTTGACGGCAGATCTCGACAAGGCCTCGAAGTTCCTGGCCCTGGCAATCGAGCTCAACCCGAAGAACCGCATCCATGCCTACCACGACTCGGACTTCGAAGCCCTCCGAGACAGCTCAGAGTACCGACATCTCTTCGACTGAGCCAACGGCCTCTCGAGCTCCGAGGAGCGCCCTGGTCACCATAGGTGGTGGCAGCGGCCTGTCGGTATTGCTGAGCGGTTTGAAGCACTCGGTCGGCGGTCCCGTTGGGGATCTCACCGCTGTGGTGACTGTTAGCGACGACGGTGGCTCCTCCGGACGACTCCGACGCGAGTTCGGCATCCTCCCCCCAGGCGATATTCGCAGCTGCATAGTCGCGCTGGCTGATGATGAGGATCTGCTGGCGCGCTTGTTCGACTATCGCTTCGACGAAGGCGAGGGGCTCTCAGGTCACTCTTTCGGCAACCTCTTCCTGGCGGCTCTGGCGGGCATCACCGGGGAGTTCTATCAGGCCATCCTGACGGCGGAGGCGGTGCTGTCGGTGCGGGGTCGGATCCTGCCAGCGACCTTGAGCGATCTCAGGCTGCATGCCAGAGGCTTGTCGGGGAGGACCTACGAGGGAGAGTCCGCAGTGGGGGGCTCGGGCGAGCCACTGCAGGAGGTCTTGCTGGAGCCGGAAGCACCCCCGGGCTTTGGCCCGGCCGTCGAAGCCATTCAGCAGGCCGATCTCGTGATTCTCGGCCCCGGTTCGCTATACACCTCGGTAATCGCGAATCTCCTGATTCCCGACATCGACGCCGCGATTCAGCAGGGCCGGGGCAAGGTCGTCCTGCCGCTGAATCTCATGACCCAGCCTGGTGAGACCGACGGCATGGACGGGATCGATCATCTGGATGCCATCGAGCGCTACCTGGGCACCGGCACAGTCGACACCGTAGTCGTCAACACTGGAGAGTTGCCAGCCGAGCGCTTGCCGGCCTACCGCGAGGAAGGTTCCGAGCCGGTGATCGTCGATGAGGCGGCCTTTCGGGAACGAGGAGTCGAGGTGGTCGACGCTGACCTGTTGGCACCTGGCAGACTGATTCGGCACGACAAGTTCAAGCTCGCTCGAACGATCCTGTCGGTCCTGGAGAGCGAAGGAAAGTCGGGGGGCGCTGCGACCGATTGAGCGACCGCCGGCTTCGAGGCACTGAGGTTGTGGAGCCATGACAACCCCTGGACAGGATGGTGACCATGAGAAAGGAGTGCAGGTGACGAGACCACTACCCCTGTCAGCGGTGGTTCTGGCGGCAGGCAAGGGTACTCGCTTGCGATCGACGTTGCCCAAGGTACTTCATACCGTTGCGGGCAGGCCGATGTTGGAGTGGGTGCTGAGGGCAGCGAGAGCCGCGGGATGTGAACACATCTATGTCGTGGTGGGGCACGGCGCGGACCAGGTGCGAAACGAGATCGAAGCAGACGACGTCACCTGGGTGCCACAGGAGGAACAGCTCGGCACGGGCCACGCTTTGCTGCAAGTGGCAAGTCATCTGCAGGCGCCAACGACGATTCTAGTGCTTTCCGGCGACGTGCCGTTGGTAGCCCCAGAGACCTTGGTCCGGCTAGCGGCAAGTGCTCGATCGAGCTGGGGTTCCATGGTCGTGGCCGAGATGGCGGATCCGGGTTCTCTCGGGCGGGTCATAGCCGCGCCAGACGGCAGTCTCCAGCGAATCGTCGAGGTGGCGGACGCCACCAGCGAGGAACTGGAGAACCACTGGATCAACGCCGGAATCTACGCTCTTCCTGCGCCTGCCATCTTCGAGTTCGTGGAGCAGTTGAAACCCGACAACGCCAAGCAAGAGCTCTATTTGACGGATGCCCTTACCGCAGCTGCAGACGGGGGGCAGGATTTGGCGTTGGTGTCGCTGCCGGAGGCGGAGGAGGCCTTCGGAGTCAACGACCGGTTGGACCTGGCTCGGGTCCACGGGGTACTGCTGCGACGCAAGGCGGAAGCGTTGATGAGAGAGGGTGTGTCGATTCTGGATCCGAGTCGCGTGGTCGTAGAGGCCGACGTGGAGGTGGGAAGGGACTCGGTGATTCATCCTGGGGTCTCCCTGACAGGAAGGTCCAGGTTGGGTGAGGGGTGCACCGTGCATCAGGGGGCCTGGCTGAGGGATGCTCGGCTCGGCGACCAGGTCGTGGTCGAGCCTTACTGTGTCTTGGAGGAGGTGGAGGTCGGCAACGCTTGCCGTATCGGACCCTTCGCTCGCATGCGGCCGGGCGCGGTGATGAAGGAGCGAGCCAAGATCGGCAATTTCGTGGAGATCAAGAACTCGGTGCTCGCCCAAGGCGTGAAGGTGAATCATTTGGCCTATATAGGTGACGCGACGGTGGGGGAGAGCGCGAACCTGGGCGCCGGTACGATCACTTGCAACTATGACGGAGTGTCGAAGCACCGCACGGAGATCGGCAAGGGAGCGTTTATTGGCAGCGACACCATGTTCGTCGCACCCGTTAGTGTGGGTGATGGTGCCATGACGGCCGCTGGCTCGGTGATCTCCAAAGACGTGCCGCCGGGGGCGCTGGCGATCGAGAGGTCCGAGCAGAAGACCGTGCTTGATTACGCCAAGCGCAAGCTCGAGCGGCGAAAGATCAGAAAGCAGTAAACTTCACTTCCTATGTGCGGAATCGTCGGCTATATCGGACAGCGCGAAGTCGTCCCTGTGCTCCTCTCGGGGCTCGAGAGCCTCGCTTATCGGGGCTATGACTCGGCGGGCGTCGTCGTGGTTCGCGACGGCGAGCTGGAGGCGATCAAAGAAGAAGGCAAACTGGCGCGATTGGTCGACAAGCTCGAGGGCCAGTCCCTGCTGGGGTCCTATGGTCTGGGACATACTCGCTGGGCAACTCACGGGGAGCCGTCGGAACGCAACGCCCATCCGGTCTTGGACTCGAAGGGGCGCCTGGCACTCATCCACAACGGCATCATCGAGAATTTCCTCCCCCTCAAGAAGCGCCTGATCGATGAGGGTTGGGAGTTCACTTCCGACACCGATACGGAGGTGGTAGCGAATCTCATCAGCTCGCACCTGAAGGAAGACCTCAAGGCAGCGACGCAGCAGGCCATTGCAGAGCTCGAGGGCATGTATGCGTTTGCCGCCGTCTCGACCCTGTCGGGGCAAGCGGAGATCGTCGCTGCTCGTCAGGGTCCGCCTCTCGTCATCGGGTTGGGCGACAACGAGTACTTTCTGGCTTCGGACCCCGCGGCTGTGCTGGCTTACACGAAGAACGTGATCTTCCTGGAGAACGGTGACCTGTGTCGGCTGACCGATGCCGGTCCGGAGGTCTGGGATGAAGCTGGCGAGCTAGTCAAGCGCCAGACGGTGAGGCTCACCTGGGACCCGATCCAGGCCGAAAAGGGTGGCTTCAAGCACTTCATGCTCAAAGAGATCCACGAGCAGTCCCAGGCGATCCAGGACACCTTCGCGGGGCGTGTGGACTTCGAGCTCAACACCGTCGGTTTCGACAACTTCTCACTGACACCCGAAGAGGCGGCCCGGATTCGTCGAGTCCAGATCCTGGCCTGTGGTACCTCGTGGCATTCGGGTCTGGTGGGCAAGTTCATGATCGAAGAACTGGCGCGCATTCCGGTCGAGGTGGACTACGGTTCCGAGTATCGATACCGAGACCCCGTGGTCGGCGAAGGTGTGCTGGCAATCGGCATCTCCCAGTCAGGTGAAACGGCCGATACCCTTTCAGCCATGGAAGCGGCCAGCGATCGAGGAGCGAAGCTGTTGGCCATCTGCAATGTCCCTGGCAGCCAGGCCACACGGGTAAGCGATGGTGTGATCTATACACATGCCGGGCCCGAGATCGGCGTCGCTTCGACCAAGGCATTCACGACGCAGCTGACGGCCCTCTATCTTTTGGCCCTCTATCTTCGGCAGCAGCGGGGAATGGCGATAGAGTCGGAACTTCTCTCAGAGCTCGCGAAGCTACCTCACGCTGTGGCCGCGATCATGGAAACCGAACCAGAGCTCGAGGAGATGGCGCGCCACTATTCCCGTCTAGAGGACTTCCTATACCTCGGGCGTGGCATCAACTATCCGATCGCGCTCGAAGGTGCCCTGAAACTGAAAGAGATCTCTTACAGCCACGCCGAGGGCTACCCGGCTGGGGAAATGAAGCATGGCCCGATCGCCCTGATCGACGAAGACTTTCCGGTCGTGGCGATTGCCACCGGCAGTCGGGTCTTCGACAAGGTCTGCAGCAACATGCAGGAGGTCAAGGCAAGGGATGGCGTGGTTATCGCCCTTACAGATCGCCCGGCCGAAGAGCTCGCCGAGATCGCCGACGAAGTCATTCAGGTGCCCCGTTCTTCAGATCTGTTGCAGCCGGTGGTCAATGTCATTCCCCTGCAGCTGTTCGCTTACTTCGTAGCCGTGCGCCGGGGCGCCGACGTTGATCAGCCTCGAAACCTGGCCAAGAGCGTGACGGTCGAGTAGAAAGCGCAACAGGACCGTCACCGATGCCGTCGAACCCCGCCCTCGATCTCGAGCGCGATCTGAACCCTGAGCAAGCCGCCGCCGTCACTCATGGTGACGGACCCCAATTGGTGTTGGCGGGAGCTGGCTCCGGCAAGACCCGTGTCATCACCCATCGGGTCGCCTGGCTGGTCAAGGAGCGCCAGGTCGATCCCGCGAGTATCGTGGCGATGACCTTCACGAACAAGGCCGCCGGTGAGATGCGGGAGCGGGTCGAGGACCTGCTTGGCCTGCAACCGCTACCGACGTTCGTCGGGACGTTTCATCGTTTCGCTCTCGGTTTGTTGCGACGCTATGGGAAGCACGTCGGTGTCGATCCGAGCTTCGCGATATTCGACAGCGCCGACCAGGTGTCGCTGGTGAAAAAGGCACTGGCCGAGGAGAACTTGTCGGAGTCGGCCTTCCCGCCGCGCTCGATGCTGGGCACCATCAGCTCGGCCAAGAACCGACTGCTCGACCCGGAAGCCTACGCCGCCTCTGCCGAGAACTTCTACGAGAAGCAGGCAGCCAGGGTCTACAGGCAGTACCAGCGTCTCCTGATCCAATCGTCCGGCGTGGATTTCGACGACATGCTGCGGCTGGCCGTCAAACTCCTGACCACCGAGGAAGCCATTCGGGACCGTTTGCGCCGCCGCATTCAGTATCTTCTGGTCGATGAGTTCCAGGACACGAATCACGCCCAGATGCGGATGGTGCAGGAGATCGTCGCTGAGGCGGGTAACCTGACCGCTGTGGGTGACGAGGATCAGGGTATCTACCGCTGGCGCGGTGCAGACCTCGACAATGTGCTCAACTTCGAGCGGGTGTTTCCGGGTGCCGTCGTTCGTGCCCTGGAACAGAACTACCGATCGACCCAGAACATTCTCGACATCGCCGGCGACCTGGTGGAGCATAACCAACGCCGTCGGGGCAAACGGCTATGGACCGAGGCCGGTGAAGGCAACAAGGTGGAGCTCTATCGGGCGCGCGACGATCAGGACGAGGCCCGCTGGGTCTTGAGTACATTCGAGGGACTGCGAGGTCAGATCTCTTTGCGCGAGATGGGAATCCTGGTGCGGACCAACGCCCAGACCCGGGCCTTCGAAGAGGAGCTGCTGAAGCGTCAGATCCCCTACGAGCTGGTAGGAGGTGTGCGGTTCTACGAGCGTGCCGAGATCAAGGACGTAGTGTCCTATCTGCGAGTCCTGCGCAACCCCAGGGACAACTTCTCCCTGACCCGGATCCTGAACCGCCCGGCACGCGGCATCGGTAAGGCGACGCAGGAGATGCTGGTCCAGATGTCCGCAGAGCACGGGAACTCGCTGTGGGAGACACTCCTCTACGCTGAATTGGGGAGTCTCCCCGCTCGCAGCTCGAAGGCGCTGGAGAGATTCCGGGACCTGCTCCAGTCGCTGCGAGAAGATCTGGAAGAAACACCCCTACCTGTCGTCTTGGAGCGTCTTCTCGACCAGACCGGGTACCTGGATCTCTATGACAAAGACGACCCAGAGCTGCGTGCCAAGTTGGAGAATCTCGAAGAGCTCGTGACGGCGGCCCAGGAGTTCACCGAGGAAACCGACTGGAGCGACGAGGCGGATCTCTTGAGCGCCTTCCTCGACCACATTTCACTGGTCAGCGACATCGACGAATGGCGGCGGGAACAGGGCGTCTCTCTGATGACCCTGCACAGCGCGAAAGGCCTGGAATTCGAAGCGGTTTGCGTTGCCGGGCTCGAGGATGGCCTGCTGCCGCACTTCAATAGCGGGGGGACACAGGACGAGATCGAGGAGGAGCGGCGTTTGCTGTACGTCGGAATGACGCGCGCCAAGCAGCGCCTCTTTCTCACCGGGTGTCGCCGCCGCCGAATCGCGGGTCGGTACCAGGATCAGCAGGAGTCACCCTTCCTGCTGGAGATTCCAGAACAGGACCTGGTCATCAGTGAGAGCTCAGAGCTGTTTTATGACGGTCGTACGCGAGCTGCCTATGGATTCTTCGGCCGTCGCGAGCCGGTCGAGATCGAGCCCGAAGTCGTGACCGGCGACGCCCTGAGACGCGGCCGTCGAGTCCGTCACCCGACGCTTGGAGAAGGAGTGCTCATGCAGCTCGAAGGGGAAGGAGACAACGCCAAGCTGACCGTGTTCTTCGACCGCTCGGGAAAACGGAAGCTGGTCGCCAAGTACGCCAACCTGGAGCTGTTGTAGGGGTGCTTCTCAGCTGTCCGAACTCTCGACGGGTCCAACGGGTAGGTGGTCGCTACGCAGGATCGCATAGAGGTAGTTGTCGACCCTCTCGTCGTCAAGGACGAAGTACCCTCTGAGACAGCCCTCTTGGCGGAACCCGACCTTCTGCAGAACTCGCTGCGAGGCGTAGTTGCGGGTATCGCAGCGGGCCTCGATTCGTTCGAGGGGAGAGTTGAGGAACAGGTCAGCCAGGAGAAGGTGGAGCGCCTGCACCATGATTCCCCGTTTCTGGAAGGGTGTGGAGAGGGCATAGCCGATCTCCGCCAAGCCATGGTCCCAATTGGTGATCACGAGCGTGAGCCAGCCGGCCGGCTGCTCATCGCATCGGACGATCCATTGGAATTTGTCCCCTTGACCGTGGTAGAGGTTGCTCATCCTCTGTCGCACGAGCTCGGCACCCAAATGACCTAGCGAGGCCTCCCCAAGAGGTTGAAATTGCCGTACGCTCGGCTGACCACGCCAATCGCGGAGCAGGCCCGCATCGCCCGGGACTGCGGGTCTGAGCGAGACCCTGGATGGCCGCGAGTCGGTCTGTGGCTGCAGGATCGACCTTGGTGAGTCGCTTGGATGAGCGGTGGTCACGTTCCGAGCTCCGCAGCGGTATCGTCTGTGCTGGTCGCCAGCCGCATCGAGGGAGCTCCCAGGTCCTTGAAGCTCCGGGTCGCTCGTTCGTGCTGGAGGGTCAGAAAGGTCATATAGCAGTAGCCGTGCAGGAAAAGGTAGAGAAAGGGTAGCGAGAACCACATCCGCAGGCTGCAGGCCACAGTAAAGCACAAGATCATGTATCCCGCGAGCACCGACTCGAAGATCACAGTCCTGGTGCGCAAGGCGTGGTATTGCTTGCCCAGCCAACGATCGGCCGGATTCTCGATGTGATACTTCGGTGTCCTTTGGAATTCCCCGCCATCGTGAAGCAGACCGGAGAGCACGGCTCTGGTGTTGTTGACGGCCAGTCCGACGCCTAATCCCATCAGCGATGGAATGGTACGGAAATTACGACGCCCATCGGGACCAATCACCATCTGGCTGATGATGTAGAACAATACGATTGCGCCTGTGGCGCCCAGGAAGATAGGCAAATCGAGCAGCAGCAACATCCTGGGGTCGGCATCCCGCCTCAGGTACATGGCGGGGAACATCAGCAGGGAGAGCAGGATCATCAGGGGGTAGCAGGCGTTGCTCGTCAAATGGATCAATGCCTCGACCTTGATGGGTGTCGCGACTGACGAGCGTAGGATCGTGTCCAGCAGCTTCCGGGCGGTTTGAATCGAGCCCTTGGCCCAGCGGAACTGTTGACTCTTGAAGGCGTGAATGTCCACGGGCAGCTCGGCCGGAGCGATGACGGCAGGCAGGAAGATGAAGCGCCAGCCTCGAAGCTGAGCGCGGAACGAAAGATCCAGATCCTCGGTGAGAGTGTCGTGCTGCCAGCCTCCGGCGTCGACGATCGCCTCCTTCCTCCAGATTCCCGCGGTGCCGTTGAAGTTGAAGAAACGTCCCGAAGCATGCCTTGCCGCGTGCTCGATGGCGAAGTGACCATCGAGGAGAATGGCCTGAATCCGAGTCAACAGAGAGTAGCGGCGGTTGATGTGCTCCCACCTGGCCTGGACCATGCCGACTTCGGGGTTGGCAAAGTGTGGAACCGTTTGTTTGAGGAAGTCCGGCCGCGGGGAGAAGTCCGCGTCGAACACGGCCAATAGGTTGCCACGAGCCCTGGTGAGCCCATTCTCGAGTGCTCCGGCCTTGTAGCCATGACGGTGGGTACGGCGCAGGTGGTCGATCCGAAAACCCCTGGAGAGATAGTGGCTCACCCGCTCTGAGACCAGCTTCGAGGTCTCGTCCGTTGAGTCGTCGAGCACCTGGATCTCGAGACGATCCCTGGGGTAGTCCAGCCGGCAGATGGAGTCGATGAGTCGGGACGCCACGTACATCTCGTTGAAGAGAGGCAGTTGAATTGTCACCACGGGCCAATCCGAGGGTGCGGCTACGGACGGGTTCAATCGATGGCGGTTTCGGTAGTAGAGTGCTATCAACACCAGGCGATGAGAGCCGTAGATCGCCAGACTTCCCAGAGTCAGGTAATAGATTGCCAGCAGAACTTTCTCGAGAAGTATCTCCATCCCGGTCATCTCTGTTCGGTAAGCTCGATTTCCGCCAATTTGTAAGAATCGGCTGGCTGTCCATCCTAGCCCATGCTGGCCTCTTGCTGACGTGGGATCTCGCGGCTCACCTCGGTGTTGCTTTCTCTTGGTTGGCTCTCGCCGTCGTCGGAGTGATTCTGGGTAGCCGGCGGCTCTCCAGAATGAATGCGGGAAGCGGTGCACTGATTCTGCTGGTGGCGGTGGTGATTCGAATGCTGATGCTGCCGTTGCCATCGACGTTGTCTGACGACATCCAGCGCTATCTGTGGGACGGCAAGGTCGCCTCTTCCGGTCTCAATCCCTACCGCTTTGAACCGAATGCGCCGGAGGTCAGGCAGCTGCGGGACGAGGCCTGGGAGCGACTTCCACATCGGCAGGTGCCGACGGTCTATCCGCCACTGGCACTGGCGGTATTCGGCATGTCCACCCATCTTCCAATACCGGCATTCGCCCTCAAGACGCTGCTTACGCTGTTCGATCTCGCGACCTGCATGCTCCTGTTGGTGTTGGCCCGGGCTGTGGGTCTGCCTACCAGCCGGGTGGTTTGGTACGCCTGGAATCCGTTGGTCACGTTGGAAGTCGCGGGGATGGGGCATGTGGATGCCCTGGGTGTCGCCTGCATGGTGTTGTTGGCTGTTTGCCTGAGTCGCCGCCCAACGTGGGTTGCCGGGGCGGCGTTGGCTGCAGCAGGCGGGGTGCTGGCCAAGCTTGTTCCATTGGTGGGTTTCCCGACCTGGGCCCGCCAGAGCGGACGGCCTGTCCTCTTCTTGTCGATCGCTGTCGGTATCGCTGTGATAACCCTGGTACCGGTGGCCGTGTCCAGCGGCGGGGTACCAGCGGGCCTCGTCGCCTTTGGCGTCAGTTGGGAGTTCAATGGTCCGATCTACGAGCCCCTGTGGCGGTTCATCGACAGGCTCGAGATCCCCTTCGCGGTGAGCGGGTTGCTCGATTCGCTCAAGATAGGGACCGGTAATCACGAGTTCTGGAATCAGCTCTACCCTTTCAACTATCCGCAGCTCTGGGCCAAGTTGCTTCTGGGAATTGCCCTGTTGGCGGCCCTCGGTGTTGGCTTCGTTCGGCGGCTGCCTCTGGCTGGAATGCTGTGGATCTTCGGCAGCCTGCTCCTTTTTTCGGCAACCGTCTATCCCTGGTACCTTCTCTGGATCCTCCCCTGGGCGGCCCTGTCGGGCAATCGAGCCTGGCTGGTTGCCTCCGTCACCGTGATCCTGTCGTATATTCCCCAGTTCACGGAGGTGGCGCTCTTTCCTTGGATCTATCTTGCGGTTTGGGTGCCTCCTTTGCTGGTGTGGACCCGACATCGATGGTCTTCCGACTGACACTTTCGTATCGCGGCACTTCCTACGCCGGCTGGCAGCGGCAGAACAATGCCACCACGGTTCAGCAAGTCGTGGAGCGAGCTCTGAGTGACCTCTTGGCCCAGCCGGTCCATGTCGTCGGGGCGAGCCGCACCGACGCCGGAGTTCACGCACGAGGACAGGTCGCTCATCTGGAGCTGCCCATCGATTTTCCCGCCCGTGGGTTGGTGCATGGTGCCAATCAACGCCTTCCCGAGGACATACGTGTCATGGCGGCAGAGCGGATGCGTGAGGGATTCCACGCTCGGAAACATGCCGCCTTCAAGCTGTACAGCTTCCGGTTCGTCCAGGGGCCGGTTCTCTCTCCCCTGGATGCCCTGTTTGTTGTCCATCTACCGGGGGTGGTCGATCTCGCCGCCATGAGACGGGCTGCGGAGCACCTGGTGGGAGAGCATGATTTCACTGCTTTCGCGCTCTCCGGGGGCAGTCACACGCAGCCGGTACGACGCATCGATGAGGCGGGTTGGCAGCGGGACAGCGGCGGCGTACTGGAGTTTCGAGTTGTCGGCAATGGCTTTCTCCGTGGGATGGTGCGATCGATTGTCGGCACCCTCTTGGAGGTGGGCAGGGGCCAACGAAGCATCGACGACATTCAGCGCCTTCTCGACGGGCGACCGCGGTCCGAAGCGGGTCCGACCGCCCCGGCGCGGGGATTGACTCTGGAGAGGGTCGGCTATCCGCCGGAATGGAAGCCTCTTACAGAGCAGGAAGGCCCCTGATCAGTCCGCCGGTCACGTCAGGAGATGAATGGGCGGTGTGCTAGATTACTGGCCGCACGAAATGACTGAATTCTCGAAGGTAGCGCAAGCTGGCTCGTCCGATGAGCGCCTCCTGCGTCGACTGGATCGGACGCGGGTCCCACGGCATGTGGCCATCATCATGGATGGTAATGGCCGTTGGGCCAAAGCCCGTGGTCTGCCGCGAGTGGAGGGCCACAAGGCGGGAGTAGTGGCGGTAAGGGACGTCATCGAGGCTGCCGCACAGCTGGGAGTCGAGGTCCTGACCCTCTACGCATTTTCGGTCGAAAACTGGAAGCGTCCACGCTACGAGGTCTGGGCTCTGATGAACCTGCTCAAAGACTACTTGAGGAGGGAACTGGCGACCCTGGTGGACAATGGCATTCGCCTCCATTTGTTGGGACGTTGGCGTGAGCTGGATCCTTCAGTGGTCGGAGAGCTGGAACGAGCTCTGGAGGCTACAGCCGATGGTCGGACCATGCAGCTCAACATCGCTCTCAACTACTCGGGCCGGTGCGAGATCGTCGATGCCTGTCGCGACATTGTGGCGGACTGGGCCGGCGGCGAAAGCGTCGAGATCGACGAGGCAACGATCGGGCGCTACCTGTACACCTCCGGGCAACCGGACCCCGATCTGCTGATTCGCAGCTCTGGTGAGCAGCGGGTGAGCAACTTTCTGCTCTGGCAGATCGCCTACTCGGAGATCTGGATGACCGAGACTCTCTGGCCCGACTTCCGGCGAGGTCATCTTCTGCAGGCCATTGTCGACTTCCAGACTCGGGATCGGCGATTCGGCGCGGTAGCCGAGGCCGACAATGAGACGGTCGCCGATCAGGGCTCGGCTTGATCGGCTGACAGGGATCGGGTCGCCCGTACTGGCCCAGGTTCGAGCATGCAGCGTCTTCTAACAGCCGCAGTCCTCATTCCCGTGGCCCTGTTGGCGGTATTCCGTCTTCCTGGTGCCTGGTTTCTGCTCTGCATCGTGGCACTGCTCGAAATCGCTGTCTTGGAGTATGTCAAGGTAGGGGAGCATTGGGCTCCTGGCGGCGTTCTCAAATCCCTACTGGTAAGTGTGCCGATCGTCTCGGTCCTGCTGGCCGGAGGCCTCCTACCGGCAGGGCTTGCGAGTCTCGATGGTGCCCTATGGTGGCTGGCGTTGGTTCTGATCACTGTCGGGTCGGGAGCTTTGGCAATCTCGGCCCGAGCGCCGATCGAACAGGGCGCCGCCGCGGTCGGATTGCTCGCTTTTGGAAATCTCTATTTCGCTCTTCCCGCCGCCAGCCTCTACCGGCTTCAAGGCTTCGATCCCTGGGTCCTAGTACTTCTGCTGGCCATTGTCTGGCTGGGCGATAGCGGTGCCTACTACATTGGCAAGACTTGGGGTCGACACAAGCTGGCACCGAGGGTGAGTCCGAACAAGACCTGGGAAGGCTCGATCGCCAGTACTGCCGCAGGGTTGCTGGCAGCCGCCGTCTGGAGCTACTGGCGTCTGGGTGAAGTCGACGGTTGGATTCTCCTTCTTGCCGGCCTGGTCTCGATCGCGGCCCAGATCGGGGACCTCGTGGAATCGCTGCTGAAGCGCGGTGCCGGAGTCAAAGATTCGGGTCAAATCCTGCCTGGCCACGGTGGGATGCTGGACAGGATGGACGCGCTGCTGTTTGCGGCGCCGGTCATGTGGCTCGGTGTCGAGCTGTTGGGCGCCAGCAGGATGCTGCCGTGAGCCGGAGTATCGCGCTGCTCGGCTCGACCGGGTCCGTGGGCGAGAGCACGCTGCAGGTCATCCGTCATCACCCAGACAGATTGCATGTCGAGGCGCTGGCTGCCCTTGGTCGCAAACTGGACAGGCTCGAGCAGCAGGTTCGAGAGTTTCGTCCGCGTCTGGTGGCCGTGAGTGACCCGCTAAAGGCGAGCGAGCTCCAGGATCGGGTGGGCAAGGAGACGAAGATAGTCTCCGGCGAGCTGGGCCTTCTGCAGGCCGCCCGCTTGGAAGGGGTCGATCTGGTGGTTGCGGCTGTGGTGGGAGCGGCAGGTCTGCCTGCCACCTATGCTGCCCTCGAGGCGGGAAAAGACGTGGCGCTGGCCAACAAAGAGTCCCTCGTCGTGGCCGGCCGACTACTCAAGGAGGTGGCCCAGGCCACCGGGGCCCAGATCCTGCCTATCGACAGTGAGCATGTGGCCCTGCATCAATCCTTGCGCTCGGGTCATCCATCAGAGGTTCACCGGCTGATGCTGACGGCCTCAGGGGGCCCCTTTCGCACGCGGGATATCACTACCTGGGGAGAGATCGGGCCCGAGGAAGCCCTTCGACATCCAACTTGGCAGATGGGGGCGAAGATCAGCATCGACTCGGCAACCCTGATGAACAAGGGGTTGGAGCTGATCGAGGCGCATCACCTCTTCGAGGTCCCGCCAGACAGGATCGAAGTCGTGATCCACCCTCAGTCCATCGTGCACTCGTTGGTGGAGTACCGCGATGGCAGCTGGCTGGCACAGATGTCGGTCAACGACATGATCTTTCCCATTCAATACGCTCTGTCGTATCCGGATCGCTGGCAGAACGAGTTCGAGAGGTTGGAACCACACCAACTCGGCCGTCTGGAGTTCGAACCGGTGGACAACCTCCGGTTCCCGAGCGTCGATCTGGCCCGCGGGACACTGTCGTTGGGTGACTCCGCTCCGGCGGTTCTGAATGCCGCTAACGAGGTGGCCGTTCGCGCGTTCCTGGAAGGCCGAATCCCATTCCCGGCGATCGTCTCTACGGTGGAGCAGGTTCTGGGGTTACACGATCCTGGACCGATCACCAGCCTGGAGGACGCGCTCGGGTACGATGCCTGGGGACGACAGCGGGCAAGGGAAGTACTCGAGCTCTAGTCTGCGAGAAGGCCTACGACTCCCGGGACCTAAATCCCCCACAAGTAGCCGGTGTTGACCGGCTTGCCCTGAAGCTTCAAGTAGTAGAAGAGTTGTCCCTTGTGTTGCATCGTGTGACGGATCGAGTGCAGAAGGTGCCGGCCCAACGCGAAGGATTCGTCAGGATTCCAGGGAGCAGCAAGCTCTCGATCTGCCAGGTCCTCCTCGCTGACGCTCTGCAGCACGTCGAAGGCCTGGTCTGCGTCCTCGGCGAGCAGCTTCCGGGCCTGAGCCACGCTCTCTACACTTGGCATCTTCTCGGCCGGCGGGAGCATTTCGCCCGGCTCCATGTCCTCCAGGCTCATGCCGTCGGGCATGCCCCAGTCACCAGTGACGAAGCCTTTGAATCCAGGACCATTGGAGGTGGCCGTGTGCATCAAGAGCTGCCCCATGGTCATCCAGTTCTCCCCGGTGGCCGGCTTCCAGTCGAGCGCCTCGTCTTCGGCGACTTCGAACAGCGCGTCGGTCACGCGGTAAAGGTACTCCAGTTCATCGGTCAGCAATTCGGTCCAGTTCATGGCGTCTCCCTTCTGTTGATCTCGGAATCGGATTTCGTTGGGCTCAGCCTACTCGATCTTCGGCACGGGTTCGTCTTTCTTGAGAAGACGTCGCTTCGGCGGTGTGGCCCCTCTTCGGAAGAGGTCCAGCTCCGCTCCGCTGCGCTGACGAGGTAGCAGCAGACCGGTTTCGGTCTCGATCCAGTGCTCGACGACCTTGGCAGGGCGGCGAGGATCCCCAGCCGGTCGCAGCGGTACCGCCCGCTCCATGAACGCCTTCCAGATCGGAGCTGCCGCCGCGGCTCCAGACAGGCGTAGTGGGTCATTGTCGTCGAGTCCGACCCACACCACTGCGACTACGGACCCGGCACCACCGGCAAACCAGGCGTCGCGAGCTCGCGAGGATGTGCCTGTCTTGCCGAACGCCTTGTGATTCTTCAGGGCGGCGGCGGCCGAAGTCCCCTGCCGGACAGAGTCCTCCAATAGATCTCGAATCAGGTAGGCCGTGGCGGGCTCGACGACTTTGACCGAGGTCGTTTGTTGTTGCACCAGCAGCCGACCGCCGGGCAGGAAGATCTTGTCGTAGGGTCGCGGCAGGAAAGCTCGACCCAGAGAGCCGAAGACCGTATAGGCGCGCGCCAGAGTCAGCGGCGTGGTCTCGACCGCGCCGAGCACGAAAGCGGGTGGAAGGTTCTTGGGAAGCTCCATTCCGCTGCGACGCAGGCGCTCAGCCGTGTTGCGGAATCCGCACCAACGGGCAATCCGCACGAAGGGTACATTGAGTGACTGGACGGTCGCCTGCCGAACCGAGACCGATGGTCGGAACTCGTGGTCGGGGTTCTCGGGGCTCCACGGTCCGGAGGGCAGGTCCAGGGTCAACGACTGATCGGAGACGCGTCGGGCGGGAAAGAGTGGATCTCGGCCTCCGCAGTCCTGCAAGGGTTCCAACAGCACCAGCGGCTTGACCGCCGAGCCCGGCTGGCGCTCGGCGCGTCGCGCCCGGTCGAAACTGTCGGAGCGCAGTCGAGGGTCGCCACCGACATAGGCGAGCACATCACCAGTGTGTGTGTCTAGCGCCACCAGCGCCGCCGAGAGTGGCTGGGCTCTCAATCGCGAATGGCCCGAGCGCAGCCTGCGCAAGCCATCGAGGACCGCTTCTTCGGCCGCCTCCTGGAGAAGTGGGTCGAGCGTCGAGAACACAACCGCGCCCCGCCCGTCCTCGGCACGCCTGGGGGCGTTGGATTCGACCTCGTCCTCGAGCCAGTCGAGGAAATACGGCGCGTCGGGAAGTGCGGGAGCGGATGGCCGGAGAGAGGGCAAACCCCGGCGGTGGGCGTCGTGCATCTGAGTGGGAGTCAGCCAGTCGAGTGCGACGAGGCGCGTCAGTACCCAGCGGTAGCGTTCCAGCACGGCTTCGGGATTGCGTACCGGGCTCAGCCGGTTCGGTCCCTGAATCATCGCCGCGAGCAGTGCCGATTCAGCGACATCGAGCTGGTCGACTGATTTCGAGAAATAGGCTCGGGCCGCGGAGCCGAGGCCGAAGATCTGAACGCCGTCCAGATGCCCGAAATAGACGGCGTTGAGGTAGGCCTCTAGGATTTCAGTCTTGTCGTACTCGGCCTCGAGCGCCAGTGCGCGGACCGCCTCCGAGGCCTTACGCCCCATCGAGCGCTTGGGGCTCAAGTCGCGCAGCTTGACGAGTTGCTGGGTAATCGTGCTGCCGCCCTGCACCACCTTGCCTGCCTTGACATTGCGCAGGGTGGCGCGCGCCAGCGCCTGGGCGTCGACCCCCGAGTGCTCGAAGAAGCGACCGTCTTCCGCTGCCAACACCGGTTGCCAGACATGCTCAGGCAGCTGTTCGAAGCGCACCCGTGAGCGCCGCCCCCGGTTGGTGTCAAAGGACTCTGCCAGCAATTCGGGCTCCAACCATAGGTGCTTGCTGTGGAGAGGGGCCTCGTTCTCGTCGATTCCCTCGAGGATCATGCCGTCTTCGCGACGCAGCCTGAGCCCGATCATTCGGGCAGATTGCTGCTTCTTGCCGATTCGCATCGGCCGGCGATAGAACCAGAATTTCTCGAAGCCGAAGAAATATTCGCCCGGCTTCTTCGGTTGTTCCCCTTGTCGCCTCTCGTAGCCCAGGCGCTCCAGTCGACGGGGAAGGTCGAGTTGAGTTATGGTGCGCCCCGACTCGATCGGGAAGCGACCCGAGTAGACGCGCACTTCATTGCGTCCCAGGTCGTCATCCAGGTCACTGGCCCGGCTCAGACCAGGAACGAGACAACCGAGAACATAGAGCACAAGGAGCAGAAGGGGGAAACGCATCGGGAAATTCGCCTGTGCGCCCCGGAGCTGGTCCGGATGGCCTGGAGTCCGGTGACGACCGTTCGAATGACAGCTCCTCCACATTTCGCATCTAAGGATACAGGCCAATAGAACCTCGCAGCCCGGCTCCGACAAGGGGAGTGGGCATGGGAGTTGCTTGTGCTGTCGGAGTCGAAGAGAGGGATGTTAACGCGAGCCTTTTCGCCCGTCCGGCGGAGTCGCGAAACCCCGAGACTTGATCCTGATGCGTGTTGAGGGGAGAATCACTCCCTATCGAGGCTAGAAATGTCAAATGTTCTGAGCAATTTAGCTGCGTTTATTGTCGCCCTTGGCGTCATCATCTTCGTCCACGAGGCGGGTCATCTCCTGATGGCCAAGGCCTTCGGGATGCGTGTCTTGACCTTTTCTCTCGGTTTCGGAAAACGCATCTGGGGATTCACCCGCGACGAGACCGAGTACAAAGTCTCTTTGATCCCCCTGGGAGGGTATGTTCGGCTGGGAGGTGAAGATCCGGGTGAGGTCAGTGACGACCCCCGAGACTTCATGAACACGCCACGCTGGCAGCGCATCCTGGTCTATTTGGCCGGTCCTGCCATGAACGTGATCCTGGCGATCCTGCTCATTGCCGGCGTGCTGATGGTCGGTATCCAGGTGCCAACGTTGCCCGAGATCCCTCCGATCATCGGCAGCGTAGCCGAGGGCTCTCCCGCCGAAGCTGCCGGACTCCTACCCGGAGACGAAGTAGTGTCAGCGAACGGCAAGGAGGCCAGGGACTGGGAGGACGTTCACTTCGCCTTCATTACTTCGCCAGAGCGGGAAGTCGATCTCACCGTCCTGCGGCAGGGGCGGGAGCGCGATGTTTCCGTCGTCCCTGCCAAGGTGCCCAAGTACGAGTTTGGGTACGCCGGTGCTTTTCCGACAGTTCTACCGAGAATCGCGCAGGTCCTGGCAGACAGCCCGGCGGAAGCTGCGGGCTTTCAACCGGGAGATGAGATCCGCAGCGTGGACGGGCAGGCGATCGCGCAATGGCAGGAGTTCGTCGACTACATCGAAGCCCATGCCGACCAGAGCGTGGCGGTAGAGGTACTGCGAGAGCAGCAGCCAGAGATCCTTCATGTCGTGCCTCGAGATGAAGGAGGCAAAGGGCGGATTGGTGTCGCTCACGGCTACTATCAGCAGCTCTCTCCAGGCGCCGCGCTGGTGGAGAGCGTGCGCTATAACTGGCAGATCACACGCCAGACGCTGTCGGTGCTCTACAAGATCGTCACCGGTCAACTGGCGGCCAAGAGTGCCCTCTCGGGACCGATTGAGATTGCGGCCCTCAGTGGGGCGGCTGCCAGGACCGGACTCAAGCACCTGGTGCAGCTGATGGGCCTGATCAGTATCAGCATCGCGATTCTGAACCTGCTGCCCATCCCAGTCCTCGACGGGGGGCAGATCACGATTCTGTTGATCGAAGAGCTGCGGCGAAAAGACCTCTCGCTCCGCACCAAGGAGAGGATCAACCAGGTGGGTTTCGTGCTCATCGTGATGCTGATGGTCGTGGTGATATATTTCGACGTGGCCAAGAACATCCCACCGGGGCTCCTCCCGGGATCGGATAGCTGATCTCCAGTGTCGAGGGAAAGGTAAGGGCGATGGCAGCTACGCTTGTCGTTGGCGCGGAAGCACCCAATTTCGATCTGACCTCGACCGAAGACGTGGTTCTCATGCTGCGGGACGAGGTGTCGCGTATGGCCGTGCTGCTGTACTTCTTCGACGGCGATGGCGACCGGGTCCGGTCCGACTTGGAGTGTCTCGCCAAGGGCCAACGTAAGCTCAAAGAGCGGGGGGCCGTGATTCTCGGCATCTCTGCGGCGAAGATGGATGCGCTCAAGGCGCTTCAGCGGGATCTGCATCTGCAATTTCCCCTACTCCACGACGATCGGGATTTCTCGTCCCAATACGGAGTAGCCGCTGCCTCGGAGGACGAATCAGCGGTGCCAGGTCTGTTTCTGGTCGACCGCCGGCAGAAGATCCTGTGGATGGCCTGTCCTGCAGCTTCCGTCGAAGGTGCCCTGGGGGACATTGACAAAGCCCTGCAGACTCTGCCCAGCCAGATGGCCAACTATCCCAAGACGGTCGTGAATCGTGTCGTGAACTGGTGGGTCAGCAAGGTCCGCCGTCCACGCGCAGCCTGAACCCCACCCCCCACCCTGGGGTTGAGGCGCCCAGCGCTTTGCGCCGG
>Ga0316194_10000039_pt1 | contig 55186 bp, 55 predicted proteins | sample CroRivsedime1_MG_FD_204936 | JGI IMG/M metagenome (GOLD analysis project Ga0316194, IMG submission 204936) | Coastal sediment microbial communities from Maine, United States - Cross River sediment 1 | ecosystem: Environmental > Aquatic > Marine > Coastal > Sediment | place: USA: Maine...
GCTGCGGCGATATAGGCCGCCAGTGCACGCAGCACTGATGCCTGCGGATGGCTCATGCCAAACTGCCCGAGTATTACGACAGCGTTTTCGGATTCGTTAAGGCGGGACGCCAGGCCTGCTTGACGATCATCTTCACCGGCCTGGTCCACTGCCTGGCGCAGATGGCCGGGGGCCGGTGCACCACTGACTTTCTCTACCGCGGCTGCCAGCGCCGCCAGTTCGGCTACCATGCGTTGCGGTGCCACGATGGCGCCCAGGCTGGTGTCAAAGGTAAATTCCCAGTCCAGAGGATTGATCACCGCGATATTTGCCCCGGCCCTCCAGGCCTGGCGGATACGGTGACCGATTATCGGCGCTTCCTCTCGCGGGTTACAGCCCACCAGGAGAATGCTGTCGCTCTCCTGCAGTTCGGCGATGTTCTTCGGGAACGGTGCGCTGACCGGTTGGGCGGCATCGTCGGTGAAATCCTGCTCCCGCAGGCGGTGGTCGATATGGTTACAACCCAGCTGCCGCGCCAGTCGCTGGGCCAGGAAATATTCCTCGCTGCTGACGGAAGGCGACAGCAGCACGCCCAATTGATCGGGACCATGGCTTTCCTGGCCTTCGCGAAGGATGGCAGTTGCCATCGCTGCCGCTTCATCCCAGGAGACCGTTTTCCATTCATCACCTTCTTTGACCTGGGGTTCAGTGACGCGGTCATCGGAATAAAGACCCAGGTGACTATAACGGTCGCGGTCACTTAACCAGGATTCGTTCCGGCTCTCGGCGTCACGCGGAACCGTGCGCAATACCTGGTTGCGTCGCACATGATGAAACAGGCTGGAGCCAACTCCGTCATGCGCAGCAATGGATGGTTTCGCCACCAGTTCCCAGGCCCTCGCGGCAAACCGGAAGGGCTTGTTCGTGAGGGCGCCCACCGGACACAGGTCTATGATATTCCCGGATAATTCTGAATCGATGCTGTTCTGGACACAGGTGCCGATTTCCAGCCTGTCGCCACGACCGGAGCCACCCATCTCGGTGGTGCCCGCAATTTCCTCGAGGAAGCGTACACAGCGGGTGCAGTGAATGCAGCGTGTCATCTCGGTTTGCACCAACGGCCCGACATTCTTGTCCTTGACCACCCGTTTACGCTCTGTAAATCGCGAAACGGAACGGCCATAACCCATGGCCTGATCCTGTAATTCACACTCACCGCCCTGGTCGCATATCGGGCAATCCAGTGGATGATTGATCAACAGAAATTCCATCACGCCATGCTGGGCGTCAACCGCGCGGCGGGAATTGGTATAGACCTTCATTCCATCCATCACCGGCGTCGCGCAAGCAGGAACCGGTTTTGGCATTTTCTCGACATCGACCAGGCACATGCGGCAATTGGCTGCAATGCTCAGCTTCGGGTGATAGCAAAAACGGGGAATCTCGATACCCGCCTTGTCCGTCGCCTCGATGATCATCGAACCCTTCGGAGCCTCCAGTGCCACGCCATTGACCTCGATGCTGACCATGTCAACATGTGGTTTGGTGTCTACGCTCATGCTGCCAGCCCCTGTTGTTCCTCGACCATTGATCGGCCATTCTCAAGGTAATACTCAAACTCATCCCAGTAGTGTCTGAGGAACCCTTGCACCGGCCAGGCCGCCGCTTCACCGAATGCACAGATAGTGTGCCCTTCGATCTGTCCGGCGGCCGAACGCAGAAGCTCCAGATCACCGGGTCGGCCCTGCCCCGCAACAATTCTCTTGAGCAGGCGATGCATCCAACCGGTGCCTTCCCGGCAGGGAGTGCACTGGCCGCATGATTCCATATGATAGAACTGCGCGATCCGCTCGCAGGCCTTGACCATGCAGGTCGTGTCATCCATGACGATGACTGCGCCGGAACCCAGGCCGGAGCCGGCCTTGCTGAGTGCATCGAAATCCATGTCACATGCCATCATGATTTCGGCAGGCAATACCGGCATGGAGGAACCGCCGGGGATGACGGCTTTGAGCTTCCTGCCCTCGCGCATTCCGCCAGCCAGTTCAAGCAGTTCGGAAAACGGTGTGCCGAGCGGCACTTCGTAATTACCCGGCCGCGCCACGTGCCCTGACACTGAAAAACATTTGGGACCGCCGTTATTGGGTTTGCCAATTTTCAGGAACCAGTCGGCGCCATTGCGCATGATGGCGGGCACCGAAGCCAGGGTTTCAGTATTGTTAATGGTGCTCGGTCGTCCATACAGGCCAAAATTTGCCGGGAAGGGTGGCTTGAACCTGGGTTGCCCTTTCTTACCTTCCAGCGATTCCATCAGTGCGGTCTCTTCGCCACAGATATAAGCCCCAGCACCCAGAGCGGCGTGGATGTCCATATCGATCCCGGAACCCTGGATGTTCTCACCCAGCAGACCGGCCTCGTAGGCTTCCTTCAAGGCCTGTTCGAAGCGCTCGAAAGGTTCATGATGAAACTCGCCCCGCAGGTAGTTATAGCCAACGGTGGCGCCCATGGCGTAGCCGGCGATGGCCATTCCTTCGATCACCGCATGCGGATTGAACCGAAGAATGTCACGATCATGACAGGTACCGGGTTCCGACTCATCGGAATTACAGAGTATGTACTTCTGCACAGGCGCCGAGCGGGGCATGAAACTCCACTTCAGACCGGTCGGAAAACCCGCGCCGCCACGGCCACGTAAGGCAGATTCCTTGACGGCATCGATGATGTCCTCCTGCGCGGTATTCTCTTCCAGAATTTTCTTCCAGGCTTTGTAACCGTCGGCGGCCAGGTAGGTTTGCATCGACCACGGCTGGTCAGCATCCAGCGTGTTGAATACGACGTTGTGTTCGGCCATTTCGTTCTACTCCAACCCGTCCAGGATCGCGTCCAGTTTCTGCACGTCGAGATTTTCATGATAGTGCCCATCCACCACGGCCATCGGCGCACCGCAGCAGCCCGCCAGACACTCCTCTTCCCTCACCAGCGTCACGCGGCCGTCTTCGCTGGTACTGCCCAGTTTCACACCCAGCTTTTCCTCGGCATGCGCTACGATGCGGTCAGCTCCATTCAGCCAGCAGGAAATATTGGTGCAGATATTAACCTTGTGGCGGCCGACGGGTTCGGTGAAAAACATCGAATAAAAGGATACGACCTCGTGGGCCCAGACGGGGGGCAGTTCAAGATATTCCGCCACGGCTTCGGTCAATTCACGGGTGATCCAGCCACCGTTCTGCTCCTGGGCGGCCATCAATGACTGGATCAGGGCCGAGCGCTTTTTGTCGGGTGGAAACTTGGAAACCCAGTGATCGATTGTTTTTTGTGTGTGTTCGTTCAGCATATCAACGGTCCACTTCTCCGAATACCAGGTCCAGCGTGCTGATGATGGCTACCGTATCGGCCAGCATATGGCCCCTGGCCAATTCATTCATGCTGGAAAGGTGAGCAAAACCCGGCGCGCGAAAATGCACTCTGAAAGGCTTGTTAGCGCCATCTGAAACCAGGTAACAGCCAAATTCACCCTTGGGCGCCTCTACGGCACAGTAGGTTTCCCCGGCGGGTACGCAGTATCCCTCGGTAAATAATTTGAAATGATGGATCAGGGCTTCCATGTCATCCTTCATTTCCTCTCGCGTTGGAGGGATGACCTTGAAGTTTTTCAGCATCACGTGGCCGGGATTCTTTTTCAGCCAGTCGACGCATTGCAAAATGATTTTCGCGGACTGCCTGAGCTCTTCCACGCGCACCAGGTACCGGTCATAGCAATCGCCGCCGACACCCACTGGAACATCAAAATCCACCTGGTCATACATCGCGTAGGGCTGCTTTTTACGCAAATCCCACTCGATGCCGGACCCTCTCAACATGACGCCGGAATAGCCCATTTGCAGCGCTTTCTCCGGCGAAACCACGCCGATTCCGACGGTCCTTTGTTTCCAGATCCGGTTGTTGGTCAGCAGGGTTTCGTACTCATCGATCTTACTGGGCACATCCTTTGCGAAAGCCTCGATGAAATCCAGCAGGGAACCTTCCCGCCATTCGTTACGGCGTTTGAGGTCCTTGCCCTTGGTCCAGCGGGACTCCTTGTATGGCGCAATGCTTTCCGGCAGGTCGCGGTAGACACCGCCCGGGCGATAGTACGCGGCGTGCATGCGGGCGCCTGAAACCGCCTCGTACATATCCATGACCATTTCGCGCTCACGAAATGCATACAGGAACACGGTCATTGCACCCAGGTCGATACCACAGGATGCGATCCACAGCAGGTGATTTGAGAACCGGGTCAATTCGTCAAACATGGTACGGATGTATTGCGCACGCGGTGGCGGTTCGATGCCGAGCAATTCTTCAATGGCGCGGACGTAGGCATGTTCATTACACATCATGGACATGTAATCCAGCCGGTCCAGGTAGCCGATCGACTGGTTGAAGGGCTTGCTTTCGGCCAGTTTTTCAGTCGCCCTATGCAGCAATCCGACGTGCGGATCAGCACGAACCACGGTTTCGCCGTCCATTTCCAGCACCAGCCTCAGCACACCATGCGCCGCCGGGTGCTGCGGGCCGAAATTCATCGTGTAATTACGTATTTCAGCCATTTTGATCTTCCTGTTCGCCAGTCGCTGCGTCATCCGAAGCGATTTGCCCGGCGGTGGCCTCGGCCGCCTGGTCAACTTCATCCGCCTTGTAGCGGGAATCGTCTCTGAGTACCCGGGGTACGCCGACACGGGGTTCAATTTCGACCGGTTCATAGACCACGCGCTTCTTCTGCGGGTCGTAACGCACGGCCACGTTGCCGATCAGTGGAAAATCCTTGCGAAACGGATGGCCGGTGAAACCGTAGTCCGTCATGATCCGCCTGAGATCCGGATGGCCTTCGAAGACAATACCGAAGAGGTCAAAAGCTTCACGCTCGTACCAGTTGGCGGAACTCCAGATTTCCACCAGGGAAGGCACAATGGGCATCCCTTCGTCCGGCGCAAAACAGCGCAGCCTGAGGCGGTGGTTGTTTCTGAAGGAAAGCAGGTGGACGACTACGCCAAAACGTTGTTTCACACCGGCGGCTTCCGGCCGATCGGCCCAATTGAACCGGCCTGGCCCGAGCCCTTCAACTCCGCGGCTGAAACCTTCCTGCGAAACGTCGTCGGTATCCCATTCGGACTGGCCAAAACTCAGATAATCCACGCCGCACAGATCTGTCAGCTGTTCAAAGCCGAATTCATCCTCATCTCTCAAAATACGGCAAACTTCCAGCCAGGATTCGACCTCGACCTCAGCAGAGACAATTCCGCCTACCATGGGACCCAATTTCACACGCTCACCGAAGCGGCTGGCAAATAACTCTGATATGGCTTTTGTTGGTTCGCTCATGCCCTTACCTGGCGATGGTTGATTCGCGGCGGACTTTCGCCTGCAACTGGAGGATTCCGTAGATCAGAGCCTCGGCCGTTGGCGGGCATCCGGGAACGTAAACGTCCACCGGCACCACCCGGTCGCAGCCACGGGTGACGGAGTACGCATAGTGATAGTAGCCACCGCCGTTCGCGCAGGAGCCCATGGATATGACCCAGCGGGGATTCGGCATCTGGTCGTAAACCTTGCGAAAGGCCGGCGCCATCTTGTTGGTTAACGTGCCTGCCACGATCATCACGTCCGACTGCCGCGGACTGGGCCTGAAGATCACACCAAACCGGTCGAGGTCATAGCGAGCCGCACCCGCCTGCATCATTTCAACGGCGCAACAGGCCAGGCCAAAGGTCATCGGCCACATCGAGCCGGTCCTGGCCCAGTTAACCAGTGCGTCGAGGCTGGTGGTCACCATGCCGCGGTCGAGCAACGGATTGGCGTCGGCACCAGGGCGAAGAATGTCGTCAACCGAGTCCAGCGGGACCGGATTGTTCATTCCCATTCCAGGGCTCCTTTCTTCCAGACAAAGAAGAATCCTATGATGAGTTCCAGGACAAAAATGACCATCGCCACCAGGCCAAACACACCCAGCTTATCGAGCACCAGGGCCCAGGGCATGAAGAAGGCGATTTCGAGGTCGAAAATAATGAAGAGGATGGCGATCAGGTAGTAACGCACATCAAATTTGGAGCGGGTATCTTCGAAGGCTTCAAAGCCGCACTCGTAAGGGGAAGATTTTTCACTGTCGGGTTGGATACTGCCCAGCAGTGTGCCAAGAATGCCACCGGTGAGGAGAAGCACAACACCGAGTACGACAGAAATCGCGAGAAAGATCAGAACCGGAAAATATTCTGCGAGCATGCTCGTGTCTCTTATTGTTTAAATGGTGCCCAAGGCCGGACTCGAACCGGCACGGCTTTCGCCACTACCCCCTCAAGATAGCGTGTCTACCAATTCCACCACTTGGGCCAGTTTACCCCCGGGCTCAGCTATCGTCGCTCCCCGACCCCGAACCTTCCTCTTCAGCAGCCTGGCTTTCCTCTGCAGCAGAAGCTGCCGGCGTGTCATCAATGATTTCAAACGAAGGCATGTCGGTCACGACAGGCTCATCCGAAGTCACTGAGACTTCATCGGCAATCTGGCTTTCCTCGACTTGCGCTGAAGGCTGCACATTTCCGACCACGCCGAGATCATTCTCGGGTAGCGCGTTGATGCGTGAAACCATCACTGCCATGGTGAGGCTGATAGTGCAAAATAATGTCGCCAGCACCCAGGTTGACCGGGTCAGAAAATTCCCCGCCCCCCTGGATCCGAAAACGGTACCCGAGGCGCCACTGCCAAATGCAGCACCTGCCGTGGCACCCTGGCCTTTCTGAATCAGCACGAAAGCCACCAGGGCAATCGCAATTAACACATGAAATATATTTAATACTTGCATAACAAATCCGATTTTCGGAGAAGATCAGGCGACAGCGTTGCGGATGGCAAGGAAATCCTCGACCTTCAGCGAAGCCCCTCCAACCAGCCCGCCGTCTATGTCTTCCCGGGCAAATAAATCGGCGGCATTGGACCCATTCACACTGCCGCCGTATAAAATACGTAATTGACCCGCTATTATATCATCCAAAGAATCAAATTTGTTACGAATAAATGCATGAACTGCCTGCGCCTGCTCAGGTGAGGCCGTCATGCCGGTACCGATGGCCCATACCGGCTCGTAAGCAACCACTGCTTTTTGGAATCCACTGACCCCACATCGGTCCAGCACAGCGGTCAACTGCCGATCGACAACCGCTTCTGTTTCGTCATTTTCCCGTTCTTCAAGCGTCTCTCCAACACACAGGATGGGCTCCAGCCCTGCAGCCAGGGCGGCTTCAAACCGGTCGGCCACATCTGCATCGGACTCACCATAAAGGGTTCGCCGCTCTGAATGGCCGGCCAGCACATAGCGGCAGCCGAAATCGAGTAACATCGAAGCGGAAACTTCACCGGTATGCGCGCCCTGCGCAACCGGGTTCAGATTCTGCGCGCCCCAGGCAATAGGCGATTGCTGCAGCAAGGCCTGAGTCTGTGCCAGGTAGGGGAAAGGCGGAAAAACTGCCAGGTCGACGTTGCCGCCGGGTTGTGAACCGGCCAGCAATCCTTCGAGCAGGCTCTTGACCATGGCTTGTGTGCCATGCATTTTCCAATTTCCGGCAACCAGAATTCTACGCATCATGTATTCCTTGCGGGGCGAGTGAGTCAGCGCGCGCTAGAATAACCACCAGGCAGATTTTTCTCAAGGCGATTACCTGCATCATTTGACACCCGTCATGCAAAACAAACACCAAAGAGAGGCTTCACAGACATGTCCAAACACAAGGCAAGGATAGACTGGCAGCGACAGGGAAAGAATTTCGACTATGCCAGTTATAACCGGAACCACACGTGGAATTTTGAAAACGGCATCAAGGTCCCTGCCTCGGCCGCCACCCAATTCCTGGGAAACGGCGACCGGGTCGATCCGGAAGAGGCTTTCGTCGCCTCGATCTCTTCCTGCCACATGCTGACTTTCCTCGCTATCTGTGCAAAGAAAAAACTGATCGTAAACAGCTACATCGACCACGCCACCGGGTATCTCTCGCTGAACGAACATGGAAAACTCGCGATCACTCATGTCACGCTGAGTCCGGAGATATCCTGGGAGGGTGATGCGCCGGCACCGGAGCTGCTGCGCAAACTGCATCACCTTTCTCACCAAGAGTGCTTTATCGCCAATTCGGTGACGACCCGCGTAGAACTGGCTGATCAATAATCCTGCAGGCGCGCCATGAAGCCTATTTCCTCGGCGGTCTGCCGGCCAATTTTGCATTCAAGCAGCGATTCGGGCATGACGGAAGAAAATGAACTGATGGGAATCCTGACGCCCATGATCTCAGCCCGGACCTGCGGAAACAGCGGGCGTCGATTAGGCTCGGCGTAACCGTGTGGATAAATGGGTTCCCCGTTGGTGAGAACGTACTTGTCGCTCGCACCCAGCACGTGCAACATTTCATGGGTAAATACGATCAGGTTGCTGTCATTCATGGATTGCATGGCATAGGCTTTGACCAGCCCATAGCGGCCTTTACGCATCCCCACCGAAATGCCGACCTCGGTGTTTTCGTTCAGACTGTGAAACAACAAAAACATCTGTATGTCCGCCGAAACCAGCTCATCCTTCCAGTCCCTTACCCAGGCCCACCATCGCATTTTCAGGCTCCACCAGGCGATCGCGGCTGCTTCGAACTGAGGCGGAACCGGGGGCGGCAGTTGCTTCGATGGCTTGGCCAACTGAAAACGAAAAGCGGGGGTTACCTTAATGCCATAAGGACTGGTTTCGCGATCGAAAAAATCGTTGACCTTTTCAAAAACCTCGAGGTCGAGATTCTCTGCAAACTCGGCAGTGCCAGGCACGTCGTCCGCGACTATCGGGTAAATGGTGACGAGGATCGGCCGCTCCCAGGCCGCCATCCTTCTTTCGGTCATCCAGGCACTGACCAGGATGACGAAAAGAACGCTGAGCAGAGCCACAATCCGCATCAGCTTGAAGAGAGTCACGCGCCGGCCACCATCATCTTACCGATCAGCACAGAACCGGTCTGAATGTTGCCGCGCGTATCGACGTCCTGGCCGGTCGCGACTATATTCAGGAACATGTCACGCAGGTTACCTGCGATCGTGACGCCGTCTATGGGCATCGTGCATTTACCGTTTTCCACCAGGAACCCGGAGGCGCCTCGGGAATAATCGCCAGTGACCAGATTGACGCCCTGACCCATCACTTCGGTGACGAGGAAACCCTGACCCATCTCGCGCACCAAATCATCGTTACCACCGCCGGGTAACAGCAGGAGGTTCCTGACGCCGCCCGCATTAGCGGTCGTTTCAAGGTCCAGGCGGCGTGCCGAGTAAGATGACAATACATAACCCGTAAGTATCCCTTGATCGATAATGAGCCTTTGCCGGGTAGCCACCCCGTCAGAGTCAAACGAGGCGCTTCCAGCACCACGCTTGAGCAACGGCCGCTCCTGCAGGTTCAGCCATTCGGGGAAGAGTCTTTCGTCGACCGCATCTTTCAGGAACGAAGCGTTGCGATAGAGCGCTGAGCCGGATATCGCCCCCACCAGGTGACCGATCAGCCCCTGCGCCACTTCCGGCGCGAACAGGACAGGCATTTCCGCGGTCTGCAGCTGGCTGGAACCCAGCCGCCTGACCGTCCTGCAGGCAGCCTCTTTACCGGTCACTTCAGGCGCCTCCAGATCATCGAAACAGCGCCGGCTGTCATAACTGTAGTCACGTTGCATACGGTCGCCCTCTCCGGCCAGCAGGATGCACGACTGGCTGTAACGTGTGCCGCCGCTTCGTCCGATAAAACCGTTCGAGTTGCCATAAACACCGAGTCCGAGGCCGGCATTGAATGAAGCGCCCTCGGAATTGCTTACCTGGGAATTTTCGCGGCCTGCCGCTTCGCAGGCGAGAACCCGGTCGATCGCAGCGCTGGCGTCCATATTGACCGGATGCCATAAATCCAGGTCTGGAAACTCTGTCGCCATCAGGGTTTGTTCCGCCAGGCCATTGGCTTTGTCGTCCTGTGTAAACCGGGCGATATCGATGGCGTGTTGAACGCAGGAATTGATCGAGTCCGCGGTCAATTCGGCGCTGCTGGCGTGGCCTTTGCGCTTTCCGATGAGTACCGTCACGGCAATTCCGCGATCCTGCATGTGCTCCAGGGTTTCAACTTCACCCAGTCGAGCGGTGACCGAGAGACCCTGGCTGGTATGCGCATTTACCTCGGTGTCATTGGCGCCTGCCTTGAGAGCCAGCCGTAATGCTTCGGCCACGTGCGTCTCTAGCAGGTCGAGCTCTGCTTCACGGTTCAGCACTGGCTGCGGTACCATTGATTGATCAGGCATCTAAACCCCCTTACAGGCAAAATTATTCGTTGAGAGAATGGTGAAAGGCAAGGAAAATATTTTGGCAGACGAAACCCAGGCCAGCAAAAGCCAGCGGCGGCGCGACGCCCTGGAGGTGAAAGCCCTGGCATCGACACTGATCAAGCTGAGCCCGGCGCGACTGGGACGCGTACCGCTGGAAGATGATATCCGTGCGGCCATCATGGAGGCCAGGGAAATCCGCTCCAACGTGGCCCGCAAACGGCAAATGCAATATGCCGCCAAGCTACTGCGCCGAATCGACCCGGAACCGATCCTGTTCGCACTGGAAGGGTTTGAGACAGAGGCCAGACAACTCACCGGCCGCCAGCACCGCTCGGAAGCCTGGCGTGACTTCCTGCTCGAACAGGGGGATCTCGCCATCGGTGAACTGATGAAGCACCGGCAAGACGTTGACACCCAGGTTCTCCGTCAACTGGTGCGAAATGCGAAAAGGGAAGCCGAGAAAGGAAAACCACCCGGTTCAGCCCGGTCCCTGTTTCGTGCACTGCGTGACATGGATGAACGAGAACAGCTGCCTGTTTTGACTGCTTCATGAGCCCTCGGTGCCACCCACGGTGAGACCGTCTATCCTGAGCGTCGGCTGACCCACGCCCACCGGCACGCTCTGGCCGTCTTTGCCACAAACCCCAATGCCTGCGTCAAGCTTGAGATCATCACCGACCATCGAGACCCGGTTCATGACGTCGGGGCCATTGCCGATCAGGGTCGCTCCCTTGACCGGACGGGTCACCTTGCCGTTCTCCACCAGGTATGCCTCGCTGGCTGAAAAAACGAATCGCCCCGAAGTGATGTCAACCTGGCCGCCGGCAAAATTCGCGGCGTAGAGACCGCGGTCAACCGAAGCAATGATCTCCTCGGCAGCGTAATCACCAGCGAGCATGAACGTGTTGGTCATGCGGGGCATGGGCAAATGCGCAAAAGATTCGCGGCGGCCGTTACCGGTTGGCGCAGTCTTCATCAATCCCGCGTTCAGCTTGTCCTGCATATAAGTGCGCAGCACACCGTTTTCGATCAGTACATTCTGTTGCGTCACGGTGCCCTCGTCGTCGATACTCAATGATCCGCGGCGTTGTTCCAGGGTGCCATCGTCCACGACAGTCACGCATTCGGCTGCAACCCGTTCCCCGATTCTGCCGCTGTATGCGGATGTACCCTTGCGGTTGAAGTCTCCTTCCAGTCCGTGGCCTACGGCTTCATGCAACAATACGCCGGGCCATCCGGGCCCGAGCACGACCGTCATGGTGCCCGCCGGCGCTGCCTCCGCCTCCAGGTTAACCAGGGCTTGACGAACCGCTTCATCCGCCATGGTTCGCCAGGCGTCATGTTCGAGTAGTTGCCGGTATGAAAAGCGGCCGCCGCCGCCGTCACTGCCTTGCTCACGCCGCCCGCCCTGTTCCGCGATCACGCTGACATTGAGCCTGACCAGCGGGCGAATATCAGCAGCAAGTGTTCCGTCGGTCGCTGCAACCAGGATCGTCTCATGAGTAGCAGCCAGGCTGACAATGACCTGGCTGACCCGCGGGTCCCGCGAGCGCGCATAGGTGTCGACCTGTCGCAACAGATCCACTTTTTCTGCTGCACCCATCTCCGCCATGGGATCACGAGAGCTGTACAACGCGGGTGGTTGCCGCCGCTTCCATGCCTGCACCGAACCCTGGCTGCCTTGCCGGGCAATGGCCCGGGCCGCACTGGAAGCGCGCAACAGCGAGGGCAGAATGATTTCGTCAGCGTAGGCGAAACCGGTTTTCTCGCCTGAAATGGCGCGGATGCCGACACCCTGTTCCGCTGAATGCGAACCGGAACGCACCAGGCCGTCTTCCAGCACCCAGGATTCGTGGCGGGTTGACTGGAAATAGAGATCCCCCGAATCCACGGCCGGCCCCATCAGCTCAGTCAGCACCTGTTCAAGCTGGCTCCGGTCCACGCCCCCGGGCGCCAATAACTGATTTTCCGCCAGCGCCAGCCTGTCGCTCATGAGTTTTCCTTCATTAGGTTCAGAAACATTCTATTCGCCTTCATTCGGCCCCTCATTCTCATCCATTGGTTGTTCTTCGGTGCGCTCAACTTCAATGCGCTCAACTTCTACCGCCTCGAAAACCGGATCAGCCCAGTCCCCGGTAATCGTGTACTGCACCTTGGTCGCTTCGCCGATCTGGTTATGCAGCAAACCCTGCAAAGCGAGACCGGCAGCGACGCCCACGGGCCCTCCGGCCAATACGCCGATAATGGGCAAAGTGTTGCCAAGGCCGGGCCTGATCGTCAACAGCTGGTCGTACTGCTGTTCGACAATGCTCGTGCTGCCGCTGATTGAAATACTCGCAGCCGACGATTTGAGCAGCATATCATCTGTCGTCGCCATGCCATTTTCCATCGTAAAAGTCCCGTTGGCCTGATCGAAAGAGAAGCCTGAATCGAACACATCACGAAAATCCAGCGAGAGCCGCTTGGGCAGTGCCTGGATACTCAACAGACCCAGTAACCGCCCGCCACCCGCGCTGGCGTCGGTAATATTGCCATCCACCACGCTGAACTCGATCAGACCATTCAGACGCGATAACGCGAATGCGGCCGGAGAGCCCGGCCACCAGGCGCTGAAATCCACCACGGTCTGCCCCCCTTGCATGGATGAACTGATGTCCATGGTATTGAGAAAATCACCCAATGATTCCGAAGACATGTGAATTTCGAAATCCGAACGCTGGCCTTCACCACCCAACGACCAGTCGCCACTGGCGCTGACCGTAAGATGCTCGGCAATAGCGTCTACTTTCTCAAAGTGAAACCCATCCGAAGTAGGGTAAGCCTCTATTCGCGTTTCACCCAGCTCGATGCCCAGGTACTTGAACGATTTGACGTACAGGTGAACCGTCGGCAATTCTGCCGGATCGGTGTCCATTTCGACCCCGGTTTTGACCGGGTCGGCCAGCGCCAGCCGCTCAAATTCCGCCGACAGGCTGCTCATGCCCTGCTCACCGGTAGTGAACCGGACTTTGCCATCAATATCCTCTGCCTTGAAAGTAGCCCGGATATCGTTATCGACGACATTGAATTCCATCGCCACATTTTCGAAGTGACGATCGAGGAACAACAGTTGCTCAGCCTGCAGGCTGCCCTGTTCAAGCTCAAGCCCGCCCATACCCTGGCCGCCAAGAGCTCCATCGACGATCACATCGATCCAGCCGTCCAGGTCGACCGACCCGGAACCGCCTTCTATGCGCATCAGTCCCATTGGCGGCAGCGGCGGCAATCCGCTGCCGAGTCGGATCACGGCGCGGCGTGGCGACTCGGCGTCTTCTGACAGGTCAAACCGGAGCATGACGCGATCAACGAGTTCTACGTCCAGCACTTGCTTCGGACCGGAAATCGGGTAATGCAACACCAACGGCCAGCGTTCCCCCGCCGGTTTGAGAAGGGGTGCGGGCAGATTCAGTGCAACGCCGGCCAGCCCGGACTCTACCCGCAGTACTGCTTCGTTTTCACCGCTAACCGGGTCAGCGGCAACGGTCACAGACGCGGTCCAGAAACACTGGCCATCAACCTTGGCCAATTCCGCATAACTTTCCAGCAAAAAGGCAGGTATGACATCCCTTACCCCAAATACGCCTTCGAGGTCCGCACGGAATTTTTCATCCCGGTCAGCGCCTGCCGCCAGGTCCAGTATTCCGGGATAGCCCCGGAATCGTGTTTCGAGGGATTTGCCGGTAAACCCCTGCTCGTCGTAACGCAACACACCAGATATGTTTTCGAGCGTAATATCTGCATCCGGTTCAGAGAAAAACCCATCCGGCATTTCCAAAATCCCGTCGAGGGATAAAGTTTCCGAAGATGAAGCGATGGGCACGACGAGGGTTGCCTCGGTATGGACCTCTCCGGCAAATTCGAACCGGCTGAGATCAACTCCGATCTGATCTTTCAACGGAGTTTGCTGCAGGAATTTCAAAACACCCGGCAAGTCGCTGCTCGCTGTGTAGTCCACCGTGAGCACCGCCGATTTCAAATCCGGAATAATCGCACTGACGGATTCAGTGCCGAGCCCGCCGATGTCCCCGATAGATCCTTGCAACGCCATTGAGGCATTGGCGAACTTTACTGAAGCCTGCAGCTGGCGAGCATCGGGCCAGCCTTCCAGGTACTGCAGGTGGCCGTTGGCGATTTCTGCCCTGGCGTCGAACCGGCCTTTTCCATCGCGGAATGGCCAGTCGTCCATGTCCCCCCGGATCTGGAATCTGCCTGAAACCAGTTCGCCGGATTTCAAACCCTGCCTTAACCATGTCTTGATACTGTCCTTGAGAACGGCCTCTGGCCAATAAGGGTCAAGGCGTTCTATTTTTCCTCGCGTCAGCGCAACGTTGATGTCGACATCGGGCTTGCCTTCATCGCTGCTTATGTTGACTTCACCTTGCAGGGCAAGGTCGTCATTCTCAATCCGGCAGTCGCTGAAACCCAGTTGCCAGCCCTGCCCCCAACGCAAGTCCAGCGCGCAAGCCGGCATCGCAAAATTAAACGGATCACGAAACATTCGTGGCCAGTCGGCCATCGCTTGCTCACCGTTCAGCAGGATGACCCCGGAACCGCGCCTCAGCGAGACTTCGGCGTTCAGACCGCTCAACGCGGGCCAGCGACTCCAGTCACTGACAGATGCTTGCTTAACGGTCCCTTCGGCCCATTCAAGCCGCCAGTCAGGGCCAAGAATGAGATCGAGATCACTAACGATGCCACTTGCCGCCTTCGGCAGGGAGGCCGGCCAGGGCGTTTCGTAGATGGACATAACATCACGTGCAAAATTGATCGGTACATCAAGCGGCAGCTCATCGGCACTGATCCACAACCCGGTGCCGGCATCGACGTCCCTTGAAGCAGTGACGCGTGGTGCCGTCCACGAGTTGACCCCATCGTCATAGAGGAAATCTGCCATCTTCAGACTCCATCTGCCCCGGTTGGCAAAATGCCAGTTAAACCGGTAATTGACGCGATCAAGGCGCAGGTCCTGGTATTCATTGACCAGGCGTGCCTCGCGCAGGTCATTGATCCCTTTAACCGTGTGACCATCCTGTCGCGTCCATTCACCCCAGAGCTCGGCATTTAGCCACCCCGTCAATGGCAGGAATGGGTTCCTGGGCAGCCGACCCTGAAAGGCGGCCAGCATCAGCTCCCTGGCCTTGGCTTGCCAGGCAAAATCTACCATTCGCTGATCATCGTCCATGGTCAGCAACAGCGTTGCTTCAATGTCACCGTAATTCAGGCCGCTACGGGAATCATGGAACTCTGCCTTGATCTCGGTGGCAAGCTTATCGCCGTCGAGGCTCAGATTTCCCTGGATGTTCGTAAATCCCAGCAGGATGCCGAATTTTTCGTCCTGATATATGAGATTTGAGTCCTGCAGGATGACTTTACCCACTTTAGCCAGTTCCCTCAGAGCTGACCCTTCCGTGGCCGCCCCTCGATTACTGACCCCAAACCCGGATAATTCGAACCGGCCGTCAAGCGCGTGTCGCAATTCAAAATCCGCTCCAATGATCCGGAAGTTATACAGCGGTCTGCCGGGAATCAGTAGGTTGAGGGGCTTGATGTCCAGGGCCGCAGACTCCAGTGCAAGCTCCTCTGAAACCCGGTCAACGCCATCGGAAGCACCCTCGGGCGCCGGCATGAGCTTCAATCCCTGCAACGACAGCCTGGGGCCGAATGCGGTCCATGAGCCTTGAAAACTCTCGATCTGAATCGGGCGGCCGAATTCTTCCGAAAGCCAGGCCTCCAGTCTCGGCTGATACCGGTCGCTATATGGCATCAGCAGCTTGCCAATCCCCACCAGCACAGCAGCCGTGATCACCAGGATTGAAAACGCCGTCCAGAGCAGGGTCTTGATTTGCCTGAAAATGGTCTTCAGCGTGCTCATTTCAAATCCGGGATTCAGGCTGCTGGAGAAGAATCAAAGCAACACCACGTCGTATTGGTCTTGCGCGTACTGGTCTTCCCTCTGAAACCTGATCGATTTTTCAATCAGCTCTTCCAGTTCAGCCACCGTGCCCGATTGTTCATCAAGGATTCGCTCGACCACGTTGGTGGATGCAACCACCATCAGCTTGCTGGCTTCGAACTGCCGGCTTGATCGCATGATTTCACGAAATATTTCCAGGCAAACAGTTTCGACACTCTTGATAGTCCCCCGGCCTTCGCAATAGGGACAAGACTCGCAAAGTCTGCGTTCGAGACTTTCTGTCGTGCGTTTCCGGGTCATCTCGATCAGGCCAAGCGAAGAGATTTCTGTCAATGTCGTCTTGGCGTTGTCCCGCTCCAGTTCGCGTGAAAATGCAGTCATCACCTGGTTGCGGTGTTCTTCGTCACCCATGTCGATGAAGTCGATGATAATGATTCCACCCAGGTTTCGCAGGCGTAACTGACGGGCAATGGCCTGGGCAGCTTCCAGGTTGGTTTTATAAATGGTCTCTTCCAGGTTGCGATAACCCACGTAGCCGCCGGTGTTCACATCGATGGTGGTCATGGCCTCGGTCTGATCGAACACGAGGTAACCACCTGATTTCAGTGGCGCTGTGGCCTTGAGAGCATTTTCAATTTCGTCTTCCACGCCAAACAGGTCAAAGATCGGGCGCTCCGCTGAGTACTCTTCGATGCGGTCTGCCCAGTCAGGGACGAAGCGCCTGGTAAATTCCTGCACTTCCTGCAGCGCTTCGGGCGAATCAACCCTGACGCGATCGACCTGCTCATGCATCATGTCCCTGAGCGCTCTTGAAGCAAGCGACAAATCAGAAAAGATGCAGGTGGCCGGCTCTGAGTTCCGAATGCGTTCGTGAATCGATTGCCAGACCTTACCCAGGTAAACCATGTCCGCTGAGAGCGCAAAGCCATTGACGCCCTCGGCATTGGTGCGCACGATAAAACCATGTCCGTCGTCATCGTTGCGCAAGGTGTAAACCAGTTCTTTGAGCCTGGCGCGCTCAGGCTCGTCTTCTATCCGGGCGGAAATACCAATGACGTCGCAGTTGGGCAGCAAAACCAGGAAACGTGAAGGAATACTGATGTTGGTGGTCAAGCGGGCCCCTTTGGTGCCCAGCGGATCCTTGATGACCTGGACAATGACCTCGCCCCCCTGTCTCAGCAGATCGGAAATCAGCGGTTCAGCCGGCGGGGTGTCTGCCGCTTCCACCGGATCCTGGCGGACCATGTCACGGGCATGCAGAAACGCCGTGCGCTCCAGGCCGATTTCGATGAAAGCCGCCTGCAGCCCCGGTAAAACCCTTGAAACCCGGCCTTTGTAGATGTTGCCGATATACCCGGTGTGACTGGCTCTTTCCAGCCACACTTCCTGCAACATTCCATTCTCAACCAGCGCCACCCTGGTTTCCGAGGGTGTCGAGTTAATCAGAATCTCTTCGCTCACGCGCGACTAGCCATTTCAGAACTTCCCCTAGAATATCACTTTGGCGCGGTGCAGTAATTGCGCGGTTTCATACAGCGGCAGGCCCATGACACCATAAAAACTCCCTTCAATCGTTGAGATTTTCTCAGCGGCTTTACCCTGAACACCGTACGCCCCCGCCTTGTCCATGGGATCACCTGTATCACAATAGGATTCGATCCATTCCCGCTCCAGCCTCTCAAACGTCACTCTCGTGATGTTCAGCGCCTGGTAAATTTCCTGCTCAGTCACAACGACCGCTACGGCCGAATACACTTCGTGGGTCCGGCCGGACAACTGCTCGAGCATGTTGATCGCCTCGTCCCGGTCAGCCGGCTTGCCGAGGATTACATCATCCAGGATTACAGCGGTGTCTGAACCCAACACCGGAAGGGGTTCGTCCCGGCGATCCATAACAGCCAGTGCTTTTTCGCGAGCCATGCGTAAGACAAAGTCACGCGCGCTTTCACCTGGATGAGCGATTTCATCGATGCCAGCTACAAGGGTGACGAACGGCACTCCAAGCTGGTGCAGCAACTGATGCCGTCTCGGCGAGGCCGAAGCCAGCACCAGAACGGGGGGTTCCTTGCAGTTAACCTGGGTCATGGGCTTCAGCTGCGATGGTAAGGGTGATTTTGCGTGATCGTCCAGGCCCGGTACAGTTGCTCGGCAAGTATTGCCCTGACCAGTGGATGCGGCAAAGTCAGCCGGCCGAGCGCCCAGACATCCTGTGCTGTTTCACGGCAGATCGGTGGCAGCCCGTCAGGACCACCAACCAGAAAACATACCCCGTGTTCCTCGCGCATCCAGTTTTCGAGACGGCCGGCCAGTTCCATTGTCGACCACTGCTTACCCCGTTCATCCAGCGCCACCAGGCGGTGACCGCGAGGTGCAGAGTCCAGCAATGCGGCACCCTCCGCCTTGCGCAGCGAATCCACGTCCGGGTTACGGCTGCGCCTGGCGAGTGGGATCTCTTCAAGTTCCAGGCTTAGTGAGCGGGGAAAGCGTTTCGCATATTCCTGCCAGGCCGATTGGACCCAGGCCGGCATTCGCTGACCCACAGCGGCAACGGTCAATTGCACGGCGGAGTGCGGGATTCAGGCCGGTTGGGCGGCGCTGCTGCGCTGCTGGCTGCTGGCTTCCCACAACTTTTCGAGGTTATAGAACGCCCGGGTCTGCGGGAGCATCAGGTGCACGATAACGTCATTCAGATCGACCAGCACCCATTCAGCCTGCCGCTCCCCTTCGATGCCAAGCGGCTGGCAACCTGCCGCCTTGGCGCCTACGATCAGCTTTTCCGCCATCGATTTGACGTGACGGCTCGAATTCCCTGAAGCAACTACGAACAGGTCCGTCAGCGGATTTTTACCCGTGACGTCTATCTGTTGAATGTCGATGGCTTTCAGGTCTTCGAGAGTAGAGATCACCAGATCCCGGAGTTGATCAGTCGTGAGTGTTTCGTCAGCGGTTTTATGGGTCAAATGTCATCACCTGGGTTGTAATAAGCAGATTTTATCCTTTCCTGGGCTGACCCGCAAAGTAAAGTCGGTTTTGTTCGATGTAGTCGATAACTGCGTCTGGCAGCAGAAAGCGGGCAGAACGCCCATCCTTTATCCGCTGGCGAATATCGGTCGATGAGATAGCAAGTTGCGTCACCTGTAAGTTTAAAACCGAGCCGGCAGGTTGCTTTAACAGTTCATGCGCTCGCGCCACTAGTCGCCCTTTCATCTGAGCCTGCAACGCCGGCGACCACGATGTTTGGGAGTCCGGACGACGCATAATGGCGATGTGGGCAAGTTCGAACAAAGACTGCCATTCATGCCAGCGGTCCAGGCCATTGGCGGCGTCCTGCCCGATGATCAGAATCAGCGGTTTATCGCCTGCCCCTGAGCGGATATCAGCCAGCGTGTCTGTCATGAAGGAACGGCCTTCGCGCCGGCACTCCCGGTCATCTACGCTGAATTCAGGATATGCTGCCACGGCCTGCCGCAACATCGCCAGGCGATGCTGCGAAGATGCCATCGTGACCGACCGGTGCGGCGGCGTCCCGGACGGCAGCAACCGAAAATCCTGTAATCCCAGTAATTCCCTGGCCTCCAGCGCCGCACGAAGGTGACCAAAGTGCACCGGGTCGAAGGTACCGCCAAAAATACCGATAGCCCTGGCCATTTCAAGCCGGCCTCATGGCGCCGGGGTCACTGGGGTCACACATGCTCCACAACATCCGGTCCAGTGTCTGCCAGGGGTCGCCGCAAGCCCTGCCCTTGCTCTGCCGGTCAATCAGGGCAAGTGTTCTGAATGCCTCTCCCAACTGGAATTCCGAGAGTCGCTGCAAAGCCGATCTCAATGGCGCCTGCCGGGCAGGCCAGATTCGAAACCGCTTGAAAACGCTGGCTTCATTTTCACCGGCAGCAACAGCAGCCCTCACCGTATCGGCAATCGTCAGTTCGCGGTACAGGGCACCACTGACCGCCTGGATGGCGACGCCCGAACGCTGCAATCCAGACGCTACCCTCAGGCATTCACCAAGCTGTCCCAGCAAGGCGCATTCAACCAGGCGAAAAGAGTCGAAACGAGAGCTGTTCGCCACGGAACGGGAAATATCCTCGGCGGTAATCCTGGCGCCGGGTTTCAGTAACACCAGCTTGTCAATTTCCTGCTGGGCAGCCAGCAGGTTGCCCTCGACCAGGTCAGCCAGCAACGAAATCGCATCAGGCTCCGGTTCGAGGCCGGCGCTGTTCATTCGTCCCCTGATCCATTGTGGCAGCTGGCTGGGCTTGAGCGGCCAGATTTCAACCAGTACGCCAGCCCTGGCCAGGACCGTTGCCCATTTTGACTTTCGCAATGAACTGTCCCATTTCTCGCAGGAGATCATTAACAGGATATCCGGGTCAGCCGCCTCAACCCATTCCACCAGCGCACTGGAACCTTCCCGCCCGGGCCGGCCGGTCGGCAAGCGCAGGTCAACGATTTTTCGGCTGGAAAACAGCGACAGCGCAGCACTGTCTTCAGCCAGCAGTTGCCAATCAAACCCCTTGCCGACTTCGTACACGTTGCGCTCGTCAAAACCCTGTTGTTGCGCCGCGCAGATCACCTGGTCCCTGCATTCCTGCAGCAGCAAGGGTTCACTGCCGCCGAACAGGTAGACCGGGGCCAGGGACTTTTGCAGCAGGGCGGGTAACTGGTTGGGATTTACACCCATCGCTCTCAACCAGGGCCTGTCCGGGAAATTTCCAGACGCGACACCAGCATTCGCGACAAGGTCTCGGCCAGTTCCTTCTTGAGGTACTCCTGCTCTCTTGAGCCGGCCAGGATATTCTGCTCATCAAAACTCACCTCGCGCGCCTGGCGAAGGTTTTGCCAGTCCAGCATGACCTGCCCGTCTGAATCAACCAGGCGGAAACGGACGGTATGGGTAATGCGATATTCCCGAACACGCGCGTTATCGCCGATAGTAAGCACATCGGTGGCGACGTTGTTGACCGGAATCTCGAGCACCGCGCTCGCCTCTTCCATGCTGACAAACCGGACCCCGCTTTGCTCCAGCATGACCCTGACCTGCCTGGCCAGTTGACTGTATTCGTCGTTGACAACCATCCGGGTCTTGGCCATCTCGGGAGGTAATTCAACACCGGTTCTGAGCTGAAACCCGCAGCCACCGCTAACCAGGGCAATACTCAACAGCACAGTGACCAGGATATATTTCATGTGCATTAACCCACCACGATATTCAACAGGCGATCCGGTACGTGAATCACCTTGCGGACCTGCTTACCATCCATATGACGTTGAACATTCTCTACGGCCAGCGCGGTTTCAACAGCCATTTCCTGCGAGGCGCCGGGCGGAAGTTCAAGGCGGGCACGCAGTTTACCGTTGATCTGAACGACCAGTGTGACCTGCGACCGGTGCCGGGCGGCCTCGTCGGCAACCGGCCAGGGTGCTTCGCACAAGGCGCCCTCGCCGCCCAGGGACTTCCAAAGCACTTCGCATATATGCGGTGTAACCGGAGCCAGTAATCTGACCACATGGCTCCAGGCTTCCTGGACCACCGCCCGGGACTGCTCATCCTGCGCATCGAAACGGGCCAGGTGGTTGCTCAATTCCATGATGGCGGCAATCGCTGTATTGAAGGTATAACGGCGACTGATATCGTCACTGACCTTGGAAACAGTGTCATGCAACAGGCGCCGCATTTCCTTCTGCCGGCTGTCCAGGGAATCAATCTCCAGTTCGACACATGGCCCTGCTTCCACGTGATTCATGACCTGTGTCCAGACCCTGCGCAGAAACCTGGATGCACCCTCCACACCTGAATCTGACCACTCCAGGGACTGGTGCGGAGGTGAATCGGATACCGAAAAAAGGCGCACGGTGTCAGCCCCGTAACGGTCCATCAGGCCTTCCGGATCGACGCCATTATTTTTTGACTTGGACATCTTCTCGACCCCGCCAAATTCAACCGGCTGCTGATCTGACATCAGCTTCGCGGCGACCGGCTTGCCCCTGGCATCGCGATCTACCTCGATATCCCCGGCATTGATCCAGTGGATTTCACCGTTTTCATCTTCCCTGAAATAGGTATCCGCCACGACCATACCCTGGCATAACAGCCGGGTGGCGGGCTCGTCCGAGTCAACCAGGCCGGCGTCTCGCATGAGCTTGTGATAGAACCGAAAATACATCAGGTGAAGAATGGCATGTTCAATACCACCGATGTACTGATCAACCGGCAGCCAGTATTTTGCGCGCTCGTCCAGCTGGGCATCCGCATCGGGGCAACAATAGCGAGCGTAGTACCAGGAAGATTCCATGAACGTGTCAAACGTATCGGTTTCCCTTTCCGCATCCTTTCCACACTCAGGACATCGCGTTTTTCGCCATTCCGGATCGGCCTTGATAGGTGATTGCACGCCCATAAAAGTCACATCCTCGGGCAGTACGACGGGCAACTGTTCCTCCGGAACCGGCACCGCACCGCAGTCATCGCAGTAAATGACCGGGATGGGACAACCCCAATAGCGTTGGCGGCTGACGCCCCAGTCACGCAAGCGGTAATTGACCTTGCGTTCACCAATGCCTTGCTGTTCGAGCCATTCAATCGCCTTTTCTTTCGCCTCGGCGACTTCCAGGCCATTCAGCCATTCGCTGTTGATCGCGGGCCCGTCTTCTGTATACGCTTCGCCTTGCCAGTTTTCGGGTGGCGCCACGGTCCGCACAATCGGCAAATTGTGGCTGCGGGCGAAATCCCAGTCCCGCTGGTCCTGTCCGGGTACGGCCATGATCGCGCCCGTGCCATAGCCCATCAGCACGTAATCCGCCAGGTAAAGTGGAACCGGCTTGCCGGTGAAAGTGTTGAGCAGGTAGGCACCGGTGAATACACCCCGTTTTTCCAGGCCACCCTCGACGGCGAGCCGGTCTTCCTCGGTGGCCTGGCCAGCCTGTTCAACGAATTGCGCAACCGCATCAGCCTGCCGGGCGGTTGTGATTTTCGCAACCAGGGGATGCTCTGGCGCCAGGACCGCGTAGGTCATGCCAAACGAGGTATCCGGTCGGGTGGTGAATACACGGATGCCAAATCCTTTTTCATCCGGAATCCCGTCCTCATCGCAGACCGCCATTTCGAACTCGGCGCCTTCGGAGCGGCCTATCCAGTTCCTCTGCATTGTTTTGACCGCATCCGGCCACCCTTCCAGGACTTCCAGGCCCTGCAGCAATTCTTCCGCATAATCCGTGATTTTCAAAAACCACTGGGGAATCGATTTTCTTTCGACGACCGCGCCCGATCTCCAGCCACGGCCATCGACCACCTGTTCGTTCGCCAGCACGGTCTGATCCACGGGATCCCAGTTCACTTCGGAATCCTTGCGGTAAGCCAGGCCCTTGCGCATCAGGCGCGTGAACATCTGTTGTTCCCATCGATAGTATTCCGGTTTACAGGTAGTCACTTCCCGCGACCAGTCATAAGCGAAACCCAGCCGCTTGAACTTCTCGCGCATGTTTTCGATATTGGCATAAGTCCAGATCGCGGGCGCCGTCTTATTCTTGATGGCCGCGTTCTCCGCTGGCAGTCCAAACGCATCCCAACCCATGGGTTGCAACACGTTACGTCCGCACATCCGGTGATAACGGCTGATAACGTCGCCAATGGTGTAATTCCGCACATGGCCCATGTGCAGAGCGCCCGATGGATAAGGCAGCATGGAAAGGCAATAGAATTTCTCTGCGCCGCCTGTTTCCGCGGCGCGAAACGCGTCATCGCGTTCCCATTGTTCCTGGACCTGCGGCTCTATTTCACCAGGATTGTAGGGCGTCTTTGCCATAAATTTGCGCTTCCATCAGTAAACCAGAAAGGTAACAGAGGAAGCTTAACCGACCCCCCCCGCAGAGGAAAGACCTGGCCATGAGTGAAATTGATCCGATCCTTATCGGTAAAGGCGAATTCCGTCAATACCTTCTCCCTTCTTACGGCAATCGCCATGGTTTGGTGACAGGCGCCACGGGCACCGGTAAGACTGTGACATTGCCGGACTGAGCTGCACTCCAACCTGCTGGAACTCAACCGCACGCTGATCAGGCCACCCGGTTCGTGCATCGGATTTGTCGCATTTTCGCAACAATGACTTTTTTGTCACAGTGATTGCCGTACAGCATACCTGCCGTTCCGGTCTGAGCTCGGTTCCGTTGCTGCGGATCGCAAAATGAATCCCCGGGGCTACGTTAACCAACCTTGCAGTCACGTTTTTTTGTTTCCGGTTCTATTGCCGGAAACCGCTCAACAGAGGCGTTTCCGGCTTCTGGCTGCGGACGCTGGCCGAGGGAAAAGCTTTTTGTTCGCCCCAAAAAAAAACCTCTCCCCGGTTAAGAGGAGAGGCAGGCTTTTGGAGTGATGTACCCGTCTTTCGCGCCCTGCGCGCTTGACTTTACCAAGAGGGTTTGGTCAAGGCTGGTGGTAATAATACCACTAATGATGCGAAAAGCCAACTCAGATTATTTTCATGTTGTCAATTAACCTTACGTCACCAAACCAGGCCGCCGCAAGAATCCTTAACTCTGCATCACAGACATCAGGCCTGGCCAATTCAGCGGCCGTCCTGACTGCCACGTAATCCACCCGGAATCCCAGCTTGCTGAGTTCGTCCATCGCCCATTGTTCGACCTGGATCCAGTTCCCACGCTGCCTGCCGACCCGACTCGCCGCATCGGCCAGGACCGCACTCAAGCTGGCAGCCGCACCGCGTTGCTCAGAATCCAGGTAGTTATTACGCGAACTCATCGCCAGGCCACTCGTCTCACGCACCGTGGGAACCGACACGATACGAACAGGCAGGGACAGGTCATCGACCAACCGCCTGATCAGCAGTAATTGCTGAAAATCCTTTTCGCCAAAGACCGCGAGGTCCGGACGGACCAGGTGGAACAGGCGCGCGACGACACTCACAACACCGTCAAAATGTCCTGGCCGGGAACGCCCCTCGAGTATGGAAGCCAGATCGTGCGGCGCCACCAGGCGGATGGCATTTTCAAACCCCAGCGGGTACACGGTCGTGTGACCGGGCGCGAACAGAAGGTCACAGCCGCAGGATTCGAGCGACCTGGAATCATCATCGAAAGTCCGGGGATAGTTGGCGTAGTCCTCACCCTCGCCAAACTGGGTCGGATTCACATAAATGGAAGCAACCACACGATCCGCTTCAGATTGCGCGGTACTGATCAGGGCGAGATGGCCTTTGTGCAGGTTCCCCATGGTAGGAACGAATGCGATCGTGGATCCAGACTGGCGCCAGCCGTCCACAACCCTACGGACCTGCTCGCGATCAACTGCCAGCTGCATTTCAGTACTCGTGCTCCACGGTTGGAAACTGTTGTTCCCGAACGGCAAGCACGTAGGCCTCGAAAGCGTCCTGGATGCCGAGGGACCCTTGCATGAAGTTTTTGACAAAGCGGGGAACCCGGCCACCCAGGCCGAGCATGTCATGCATCACCAGCACCTGGCCATCACACTCGACACCCGCACCGATGCCAATCACGGGCATATCGACAGCCAAAGCGACTTCCCGGCCAAGCGTTGCAGGAATACATTCGACCACCAGCATCTGCGCGCCCGCCTGCTGCATGGCGACTGCGTCACTGACCAGTTGCGTGGCGCCGGCCTCGTCACGCGCCTGGACTTTGAAACCACCCAGCTGATTTACACTCTGTGGCGTCAAGCCAAGATGTGCACACACCGGGACGCCCCGGCTGGTCAGGTAATCAACGACCTCAATCATCGGGCCGGCACCCTCCAGCTTGACCATTTCACCACCCGCACGAAGTAACCGCACGGCATTTTTCATTGCGGTCGTGGGGTGATGGAAACTTCCAAACGGCATGTCAGCCAGCAAAAACGTCCGGTTCAGCCCTTTTGCGACACACGCTGTGTGATATTCGATGTCAGTGACACGAACACCCACGGTTGATGTCTTGCCCTGAACTACCATGCCGAGGGAATCTCCGACCAGGATGATGTCCACACCTGATTGGTCCATGGTGGTCGCGAACGTCGCGTCATAACAGGTCAGCATCGCGATTTTCTCGCCATCCTGTTTCATCGCCGACAGATCATCGATCGTCAGTTTTCGTTGAACAGCCATGATCTCCTCTAGCTGGTTGGGGCCCGGCGCCTGTAGCGGTTACGAGGGCGCGATTTCCGGTCCGTCCTGGCTTTGAGGGAATTCCTCGAAAAATCCATACCCTCCTGGGCCTTGGTCCAGAATTCACACAGGGGCTCCAGCGATGGATCCTCCATGGCACGCAGCAACAGGAAATCGTAAGCGGCCCTGAAGCGCTGTTCATGCAACAAACGCTTCCAGCGCTTTCCCCGGGTCCGTTGAAAACGGATTTGCATGATCCATATCTGGCGTGTAACAGCACTGAAGCGGCGTGGAATGGAAGTGCTCTGCCCCTGCCTGAAGATGACTTCTTCGGAAGCACTCATCATCGCGTTGTATTCGGACTCACCGGCCTCAACCAGCGCACGGCTGCGGTCGGAAACAGGCTGCCAAAGCAGCGCTGCCCAAAGGAATGCGGGCGTCACCGGCAGCGACTTCCTGATCCGCTCATCGGTGTTCTCCAGTGTTTTGCGCAGCACCACGCCAAGCTGTATTTTTCCGCGGCCACTACCCTTTTTCAGGCCCGGAAACAGGCTGGTACTCAAACCGAACCTCTGCAAAGCTTCCATGCTGCGCACACCGTGCCCGGTCAGAAACAGTTTGCAGACTTCCTCGAACAGGCGGGCCGGCGGCACGTCCTTCAGCAGCGGTGCCATCGTCCGAATCGGGGCCTCAGTGGATTCATCCGGCATAACCCCGAGCTTGGCTTCGAATCGTGCAGCCCGCAACAGTCGGACCGGGTCTTCGCGATAACGGACTTCAGGATCACCGATCAATCGCAGCCGTCGCTGCGCCAGGTCCTCATAACCACCGACATAATCACGGATTTCACCGCTGACAGGATCAAGAAATAGGGCATTGATGGTGAAGTCCCTGCGAATCGCGTCTTCTTCCACAGTTCCAAACACATTATCCCGAAGAATGCGGCCGTTGCTTTTTTCGTGATCACCACCCGCAGCAGCAGAGCCTCTGAACGTGGCCACTTCGATCAGCGCACCGCCTTTGCGAACGTGGGCAAGCCTGAACCTGCGGCCAATCAGCCGGCAGCGCGGAAAAACGGCCTGGACCTCCTCGGGCGTGGCGCTGGTGGCCACATCGAAATCCTTTGGGATCTTCCCCAGTAACAGGTCACGAACGCTGCCACCTACGATAAACGCTTCATAGCCGGCGTCCTGCAACTCCCGCACAACGTCGCTGGCATTGGGGCAGAAATCTTTGAGCCGAATGCCGTGTTCGGCCTGGGTAATGGTGAGATAATTATTAATATCGATGTACGCGCTTTGACAGGTTGAATAAAGCAGTTACGCTAGTTTAACATGAGCGCCCGGTAGAAAGGTTCGCGAGTTTCGCGAATTGACGACGCTCCCTTCGTCTAGCGGTCAGGACGCGGCCCTCTCAAGGCTGAAACACGAGTTCGATTCTCGTAGGGAGCGCCACTTAAACCAACGCCAGGGAAGCGAGACGCCTCCGATGACATTTGTAGTTACCGAAAACTGTATCAAGTGCAAATACACCGACTGCGTGGAAGTTTGCCCGGTGGATTGCTTCCATGAAGGCCCCAATTTCCTGGTCATTGACCCGGAAGAGTGCATCGACTGCACGTTGTGTGAACCGGAATGTCCGGCCGAGGCCATTTATCCCGAAGACGACCTGCCTGATGGACAGGAGCACTTCATTGAGCTCAATGCGGAACTCTCGCTGGAATGGCCAGTGATCACCGAGATGAAAGATCCGCCCCCGGACGCCGCCGAATGGGACGGCAAAGAGGATAAGCTGGATCTGCTCGAGAGATAGAAGAATTTCACTTCCCTGCTTCCGCCTGCAGCGGAAGATGGCTGACTTCAGCCCATCCGCGAGCCCACTACGATCAGCAAGTGCTCTGCCGCGTCCGGTTCGCAGTCGCTACCGTCAGCGTACTTGATGTACACCCGGGTATTTTCACCATCTGCCTGGGTGAAAACCTGGTAAGCACCGCTGTAATCCTCGGTTTTATCGCGGCTCCAGAACGCCATTTTTCTGAAGAATCCGCGATTGTCATCAAACGTCTGGTAATAATCGAAACGATAAACGCCCTGGTCATCCAGGCGAATGCGCTGCATGCCGCTGCGGTCGATCACGATACCGACGCGGCGATGCACGCTTTCCGGCGTGTCTTCCACCAGCAAATAAAGACCCTGTGGAGACCAGCTGAGCCGTGAATTCTTGTCAATACCCGAAGTGGTACTGGAAATACGCGGCGGAATATCGGTCATCACCATCGTCGGTGGCTGCATGTAGGGCGTCTGGATCACCATGGCGCCGCTGGTATCGGGATAGTCCATGCCGCTGGGAACGTCCAGCGAGGGTGTCTCTTCTTCATTGTAGTAAGCGGGTTTCTTGGAACCCGAAGAGCACGCCGAAAGCAGCGCCACCGCCATGATCAGCAGCAGCATGACAGCATGTCTGGCCGTACTTATTTTCATTTTTAACACTCTGTCAGTCCTGTACCAGGTGCAGGTCGGCGAGGCTTAGCCTGAGCGATTCGCGGTATTCCTGGCTCAAGCGGGTCAGGGGCAGCCTGATCCCGGGTCCCACCAGGCCCATTTCAAAAAGAGCCCATTTTACAGGAATCGGATTGGTTTCGATCATTAAAACTTCAAAAATCGCTGTCAATGCCGAATTCAATGCTTCCGCCTCGTTCCAATCCTGCTGCGCTGCCGCCATGCACAGCCCATGCATGTGGCCGGGTATCACATTCGCCGCCACCGAAACGACGCCGCTCGCACCCTGCCGCATGGCGTCCAGGCAACTGCGATCATCACCGCTGAGTATTGCGAACTCCGGACCGCAGCGGGCGCACAATTCTTCGATTCGCGCGGCGTCTGGTACAGCTTCCTTGATGCCTACGATGCGCCGGTGCGCTGCCAGTCGTTCCACCGTCGCCGGCAGCAGGTCGACCGCGGTGCGGGAGGGCACGTTGTACAACAGCAGATCCAGATCTGCAGCGTCTGCAATGGCACTGAAATGAGCTTCCAGACCCCGCTGGGTCGGCTTGTTGTAGTAAGGCGTAACCACCAGCGCACCATCAGCCCCACGCTCGCAGGCTGCAACCGTGTGCTCGATGGCGACCGCGGTAGAAGCACTGCCTGTCCCGGCCAGCACCGGTATACGTCCGGCCGCTGTCTCGATGACCCGGGTCAACAGGTCCAGGAATTCCTCGCGCTGCAGGGTCGCAGACTCACCGGTCGTGCCGGCGATGATCAATCCGTCACTGCCGTTTCTGCAATGAAAATCCACCAGGCGATCGACCGCGGCGAAGTCTATTTCGTCCGCATCCGTGAAAGGTGTGACCAGCGCTACGATACTGCCATTGAACATAAGTCTGAATTGCATGGATTTCGACGACATGGTACTTGCGGTACCAGATAGTGACAAGTATGCTGCTTCTGTCAGTCTATTGATACAGCAAATGGAGAATTGATGGTCAACATAGGCGAAAAGGTAGCCCCTTTTTCACTTCCCGCTACCGGCGACAAAACACTGTCCCTGGACGATTTCAAGGGCAAAAATCTCATCCTTTACTTCTATCCCAAAGACAGCACACCCGGGTGCACGCTGGAAGGTCAGAATTTTCGTGACCACTACGAGGATTTCGTAAAAGCCGGCACGGCCATTCTCGGTGTGTCCAGAGACAGTCTGAAGGCGCATGAGAATTTCAAAGCCAAGCAGGCGTTTCCTTTTGACCTTTTGTCCGATACCGACGAAACCCTGTGCAGACAGTTCGATGTCATTCATGAAAAAAACATGTACGGCCGCAAAGTAATGGGCATCGTGCGCAGCACGTTTCTCATCGATGCCAAGGGTGTTCTGCAAAAAGAGTGGCGCAAAGTCCGCGTGAAAGGCCACGTTGAAGACGTTCTCGAAGCGGTCAACTCGCTGTAACCGCCTCATCCGATAACCAGGAGGTTGACTCCCTGATGGGAAGTGAAAAACGGCTGTACGTACTCGATACCAACGTGCTGATGCACGACCCCACCTCGATATTCAGATTTGAAGAACACGACGTCCTGCTGCCGATGATGGTTCTGGAAGAATTGGACGCGGCGAAGAAGGGCCTGTCCGAGGTCGCTCGAAATGTCCGCCAGGTGAGTCGTTTCATCGGCGAGATGATGCAGCTGAACAGTGTGGCGGATCTCACGGACGGCCTGGAGCTGCGCGAGCCGGAAGGACTGGACCTTAAATCGGGTACCGGCCGGCTGTATTTCCAGACGTCAATGCCTGAAACCCACTCAAGCCTGCTTCGCGACGGTTCGTTTGCCGACAACGAAATCCTCAGCACAGCTTTTGCACTGCGAGAAGTGTACCCGGATAAACACATCGTGCTGGTGTCGAAGGACATCAACCTGCGAATCAAGGCCGCCATTCTAGGCGTCCAGGCCGAAGACTATTACAACGACCGAGCGCTGGATGACCTCAGCCTGCTGTATCGCGGCATGCGGCTGCATGACGAAGGGTTTTGGGAGGCACATCCACAGATTGAATCATGGAATGACAGCGGCCGGGCCCATTACCGGATACCGATAGGCCAGGAGAATGGCTGGTACCCGAACCAATGCGTCGCCATTGGCGATGCAGGTGGCGTCGAAGCCGTGGTCAAAGAAGTCGATCAAGACAGTGTCATGATGCAGTTGGTCGATGATTATTATGAAGCCCGAAAGAATGTCTGGGGAATCCATGCACGTAACCGGGAACAGAATTTCGCACTCAACCTGCTGATGGATCCAGACATTGATTTCGTGACGCTGATGGGTACAGCAGGGACCGGAAAAACCTTGCTGGCTCTTGCTGCAGGACTGTCCCAGACCATGGATGAGAAACGCTACTCGGAAATCATCGTAACCCGCGCCACCGTGTCCATCGGCGAAGATATCGGCTACCTGCCGGGCACCGAGGAAGAGAAAATGACGCCCTGGATGGGTGCATTGACCGACAACCTCGAGGTCCTGACCAGCCCCCAGGAAGGCGGCGAATGGGGAAGAGCGGCAACCAACGACCTGCTGGCAAGCCGGGTCAAGGTAAGAGCCCTGAACTTCATGCGCGGCCGTACCTTCCTGAACCGCTACGTGATCATCGATGAGGCCCAGAACATTACACCCAAGCAGATGAAAGCTCTGATCACCCGGGCCGGCCCGGGCACCAAAATGATTTGCCTGGGTAACGTCGAGCAAATCGATACACCCTACCTCACGGAGACGACTTCCGGACTGACGTTCGCCGTCGACCGGTTCAAAAGCTGGACGCATGCGGGTCACATCACGTTGCGGCGCGGTGAGCGTTCACGACTGGCGGATTTTGCCTCCGAGGCGTTATAGGTCAATCCACGCACCAGCGGGACGGAAAGGGGTTGGATTTGCTCTCGTGCTCCGCTGCTGCGAGCTGCGGCTGTTGGTTGTGCTGATGCGTCAGGCTGCTTCCGCAGTGACCTCGTCAGGATCCTCTGATTGCCGCGGCCAGGCATTGAGTACGGCCTTGACCAGGGTCGCCAGGGGAATCGCGAAAAAGATGCCCCAGAAGCCCCAAAGCCCACCGAAAACCAGTATGGCCAGTATGATGGCGACGGGGTGCATGTTTACCACCTCTGAAAACAGCAGCGGCACCAGCAGATTGCCGTCCAGGGCCTGGATGATGGCGTAGGCGATGATCACCTGGCCAAAATCCCAGCCCCAGCCAAACTGGAAAAAGGCTATCAGGGCTATCGGAATCGTCGCCACTGCGGCGCCGATGTAGGGTACCAGCACGGAAAAACCTACCAGGGTTGCGAGCAGGGCTGCGTAATCCAGGTCCAGGACGATGAAAGTGATATAAGTAACTGAACCAACAATAACTATCTCCGTTACTTTTCCCCTCACGTAATTCGCAATCTGGGCTTCTGACTCGGTCCAGACGCGGTTCACCAGGGTGCGCTCCTTCGGCAGGTAATTGGCGATCCAGAAAACGATAAGCGACTTGTCTTTTAGCAGAAAAAATACCAGCACCGGCACCAGCACCAGGTAGATCACCAATCCAATCACGCTGGCGACCGAAGCCAGCGACCAGCTCAGTGCCTGCTGACCCCACACGGCCATTTCCTGGCCCAACTGGGTGATGATGATCTGAATCTGCTCCTCTGAAATCATCTGGGGATAGGCTTCAGGCAACTGTTTGAGCAATTCCTGACCCTGCGCAATGTAGTTGGGAAACTGCTGCACCAGGGCCGTCAACTGCCGGATGACAATAGGGACCAGCCCAAACGTCAGGAAGAACAAAACTGTCATGAACAGCAGGAAAACGATGATGACCGAAGGCAGACGGGGCATGCCGGTTTTTTGCAGCCTGCTGACCAGCGCCTCCAGCAAATAAGCGATGACAATGCTTGCGAACATGGGCGCAAGCCACTTTCCCAGGCCGACGATGACGGCAAAACCGACGACCAGTACAAGGCCGAGGATGACCACTTGCGGGTCGGAGAATGATCGTCTGAACCAGTCTTTCAACAGTTCCATGGGATCTGGCTTTTTTGCTTTACGATAGTGGTCAGAAGCTCAGCGACCACATGGCCTCAAGCTCAATCTGCTGATCCAGGGTATCCGTGGTGACACCCAGCACACTGCCTCCGAAAGCAAACTCCGAGGGCGCATAGGCTGCATTGAAGGCGAGCCGGCTTCTGTCACTGGTTCGCCTCGAATAACCCACCACCAGGGCGCTGTCTGCCAGGTCTCCTTTCAGCGCCCGGTTCAGCACTGCAGAAGAGGGAGAGGGTTGTGTCCGGGTGCTCAGGTCCACATGCCACTGCTGGTCCTCTCCATCGCTCCAGGTGTAACCCACGCTGTAAACCGTCAGATCGTTCCAGTCAAAAGAGGGGCTACCTGAATCACCCAGCAGGGACAGGAAGCGGTTCGGAAGATAACGGCTGGGGAACGCGCTAATGTCGCTATACATCACCCGCTCAATGGCGACGTTAAGCCATGACCGCTCAGTGGCCTGGAACGCCAGGCTCACGCTGGCGCGCGCAGGAATGTCCAGATCCGCAGCCTGGGCGTAAACACCGCGATAAGTGTCAAAGGCTTCCATATCGATACGGGACTGGTAGCCCGCATCCAGCGCAATCCCCTTGACCACTTCCTGGCGCAGGGCCAGGCGCACACCCGTGCCGTAACCGGATTCATACTGAGGGGAATAGGTGGTCGGCAGCCACGGACTTTCACCCGGCCTGCTGGCCGCGGTCAAACCCAGGCTGGCCGCGCTGTAGCGTTGATGCGCAATGATCGCAGCCACACCAAGCACCGAATTGTTGGAAAACTGATGCTCGATGCCCGGCGAGAAATATTGCCGGTCAAAACTGGTGCCCTGAAAACTCGCATCAGGTTCCACACCAGGCCACTGGTATTCGGAATCAGACTGCCATTCAAACTCGAAGTTGATCCGGGTTGGCGGCGGCGACTCGAGGTGCGATGCAAAATCCGGCATGATCGAGATTTCGCTGTTGCGCAACCAGGAGATACGCATCGGTTCGGTGTTGTCGGGCAGCATGTAAACCGGTGTCAATTCCTGCGCCAGGTATTCCTGCCATGGGCCCAGTTCAAAACCGATAATGTAGAAGGAGGTAAGACCATTTCCAACGCTGGCAAAGCCCGCTGCAGGCAAGCCGATCCCCTGGGCACCGGCAACTCCCGGCATCAATCCCATGATGGCTAACACAGTACTGGCGACCTTCAGGCGCACACATTTTCCCTCATTCTGCATTAGATGCATAAATTCACGATGAAATATGGCAGGAATGCAACAGCAAGTCAATGACCACGGGCAGATTCCCTGACCCCTTAGAAAACACTACAGGCAGCATTATACAAGTCATTGTTTTTAAAAAGAGTGGCCCAAACCCGACGGGGCAATTGACGGCCGTCATCAGAGTCCCTTATAAAACCCCCGGGCGATCGTTCCGTTGCTAGAATGCAACAACACTATTCTGACAGGAAAACAGGGCATGCAGAAGCCGTTTATAGAAAGGTCTGTGCTCACCATTGCAGGTTCAGACAGCTGCGGCGGATCGGGCATCCAGGCCGACCTGAATACTTTTGCCGCTTTCGGGGTATACGGCGCATCGGTGGTGACTGCTGTCACAGCCCGCAATACGCGAGCGGTAAGGGCCGTTGAGCCGATTTCAGACCAGATGATCGTGGACCAGGTGGAGTCAGTCCTGGAGGATCTGCCAATCAGTGCGATCAAGATAGGCGCCCTGCCCAGCGTGGCGGGCATTGCCGTTCTTGGAGAGCTTCTGTCGCTCCTGAATCCCCGCATCCCGATGGTAGTGGACCCCGCGGTAATTGAACCCCGCGGCAAAGAGCTGGGCGGGGAAGTCATCCTGGAAGCGGTGCAAAATCACTTGTTTCCGCTGGCAACACTGATAACCCCGAACCGGCAGGAGGCAGAAATCCTTACCGGCCGGAAGATCCACTGCATGGAGGATATGAAATCCGCCGCGCACGAGCTCCTGGCGCTCGGATCGAGTGCCGTTTTTCTCAAAGGCGGAACGTTCGGAACCCCGGAAATCACCGATCTGTTGCTGACAGAAGCGGGTTTTGAAAGCTTTTCCCACGCTTCTTTCAAGGGACGTTTTCACGGCACGGGATGTGCGTTGTCTTCTGCCGTGGCGGCAGGCCTGGCCATGGGCTGGGAGCTGAGCGCTGCGGTACGCGAGGCGGTTGAGTATGTTCAGCAATGCCTGGGCCACAGCCGCACGCCCGTAACAGGAAGGGCCGGCTTACTGGGCTTTCACCCCAGCAGCTAGATTCGGCTGATTATCGCCTCGGAGAAAGAGTCCGTGTTGCCAGACCCGCCAAGGTCGGGCGTGATGCGGTCGCCCGCAGCAATGGTGGCCGTGATTGCCCCGTGCAAGCGATCAGCTTTGTCCTGCATACCGAGGTGAGAAAGCATTTGCGCAGCGGTCAATAAAAGTGCACAGGGGTTGGCAATCTTGCGACCTGCTATGTCTGGCGCCGATCCATGCACAGCCTCGAATATGGACACTTCCCGGCCGATATTGGCGCCTGGAGCCAGGCCGAGACCGCCGACCAGGCCGGCACAGAGATCGGAAATGATGTCGCCAAACAGGTTGGTGGTCACGATGACGTCAAACTGCTGCGGGTCCATCACCAGCTTCATGCAGGTCGCGTCGACAATCATTTCCTCACATTCAATATCCGGGTAGTTTTCGGCTACGCCGCGAGATACGTCTAAAAAAAGTCCGGATACGGTTTTGAGGATGTTGGCTTTATGCACCAGGGTCACTTTTCGCCGCCCTGCCCTGCGTGCCAGCTCGAACGCATAGCGGGTGACACGCTCGCTGCCTTTACGCGTGATCACCATTTTCGATTCAGCCGTGTTGCCGTCTTCACTGAGCAACGCATCGGCCGCGAGATAGGCGCCTTCGGTATTTTCGCGAACCGTCACGATATCCACGTTTTCATAGCGCGAACGGGTTCCAGGCATCGACACCACGGGACGGACATTGGCATACAGGTCGAACAACTCGCGCAGAGTGACATTAATGGAACGAAAGCCCATGCCAACCGGCGTAGTCAGCGGGCCCTTCAGCGCAACCCGGTTGCGGCGGATCGACTCGAGCGTGGCTTCGGGTAACAGGTCGCCATGCCGATCGAGCGCGCCGAGACCCGCCTCGACATATTCGTAATCGAAACCACAATCCAGGGCATCCAGCACGCTGATGCTCGCGCTCATGATTTCAGGTCCGATACCGTCTCCGCTGATCACACTGATCGTCTGGCTCATTACTCATTCTCCAGGAAAATTCTGAGCCGGCGATTATACCCTATGCGCTAAACACAACTGACAGGACGAGGCAATCCGGCGTATCGGCAGCCCTGCGTTCCCGGGCCTTCGGGAAACAACCGGTAAAGATATCGGCTGTTGCCTTTATCATCTCCCAAAGCAGCGCGTACACGACCGACGAGGGCCCGCATCGGTGGCTCAATTTCGTAGCACTCAAAGTATTGCCGAAAAATATTCAGCACCACCCAGTGGTCGTCAGTCAGCTCTAAATGATCTTGCGCAGCCATGCTGCGGGCGACATCGGGTGTCCATTGCAGCCAGTCCAGCAGATAACCTTTTTCATCGGTCGCGGGAAGCGCCATGCTTATTTCCAGGTCAGGCAGGTAGCGTGTTTTCTAAGCAAATCCGGAAATTCCTGGTCAGTGACCACACGAACCTGCAGGTCGTGCGCGACCGCCAGCAAGCCACGGGCCTGCAAGTCCGCAGCCAGGAACATGCTGCTGCAAGCGAACGGAGGCTCTTCTCCGATGTTTGCAGCCGCCAGCCACATCACCCCATCATCCACGAACAGTACGGCATCGCCCTCTTTGCTGAATGCACCACACCGCTGCACGAGTTCGGCCGATGACCGAACCACCAGGTGCAGACAGGTTTTGCTCTTGGCCTTCTTGCCCATGGCCTCAGACCACCACCGCATGTTGCTGCGCCCGCCAGGCGATTCTTATCGCATCGCTGTCCAGCGCATCTGCAGGCATGACCAGGGTAATCGCTTTTTGCCGGCAATAATCCAGCCAGGCCTGTTCAGCGTATACCGTGGTTTTCGCCAACTCGGGTAAGGCAGACCAGGCCCGGTAGCCGGGCGGCAACAAGGCAGCGATGCTGTTTTGATCTGCTGCCAGCTGCAAGATGGCGGGGCCGACAAAGTACAGGTATAACTCGAACTCCATCGCAGCAGCTGCCATCGCCAGGTCGATGTTCGCCCGTGCCACGCGGTTCTGGTAAGGCCTGCTCTGCACAATCATCGCCAGTGAACGATCTGAAACCACGGCCATCAGAATGTCACTACCCGGTCACTGTGTTGCGTCAGTTCCAGCATCCTGGCCAACCCGGCTTCGCGAAAGGGTAAACCTACAGGTTCTTCGAACCTTCTCTGGCAAGCGGATGAACACAACAGTAACGGTACGCCGTGATCGGCAGACAGGCTTTGCCAGGCCTCGGTCAGGCAAGGTGTGCCCGCATCCCGGGCACGGCCCGCCTGGCCGTGATAGACGCCCTCTTCCCGGAAAAATATCGCGGTCAGGTGTTCGCCGCTGTCGATCAGTGCACGCACCAACCGCAGCGCGGTGACACCGAGGCTGCTGCTCCAGGGACCTTCATTTACGACGACCAGTATTTTCACGTTAAACTGTCAGTTGCCGAGAACCGGCCCCATATTACGTTGTCGAAATGGTGATGGGAATGTCAGGGGTAATGCATTGAAGAAATTAACGCGGCTCATACTGGTACTGCTGTGCGTTTTCACCAGCCTCGCCAGTGTCGCCCAGACCGAGCAACTGGACTTGCCGGATATGGGCGCTTCCGCTAATTCCATACTGTCCAGGGCGGAGGAGGCGGAATATGCCAAGGCCCTGCTGATGCAGATGCGCGCCTATGAAGTACTCAACGAAGACCCCCTGATCTCGGCTTATTTCGAAGACATGGGCTTTCGCCTGGCGGCCCATAGCGACCGCCCCGACAAGGCCTTTACCTTCGTCGTCATCAATCAGCCGGTGGTTAATGCCTTTGCCGCGCCCGGCGGTGTCATTGCCCTCTACAGCGGGCTGATCCTGGCCGCCGACGACGAGAACGAAGTGGCCGGCGTCCTGTCTCACGAAATTGCGCACATCACACAGCTGCACCTTTACCGTGCTTATGAAAATCAGCAGGCCATGACCATACCGATCGCGCTGGCCATGCTGGCCCTGGTGCTGGTGGGCGGCGGTGGTGGCGAAGCGATCCAGGGCGCCGTCATGGGCGGCCAGGCGGCAGCCATGCAGGCGCAGATATTTTTCACCCGGCAAAACGAATATGAAGCAGACCGGATCGGTATTTCCACGTTGTCCAGAGCAGGCTACGATCCGGCCGGCATGGGCGAGTTCTTCGAGAAAATGGGCAGGATCAACCGGTCGATGGGAGAAGGACCACCCGAATATCTCCGTACTCATCCGGTTTCAGTCAGCCGCATCGCCGAAGCCGAAAACCGCGCTGCAAACATGCCAAAGCCCGAACCCACGGACGGGCGTGACTTTTACCTGGTCCAGGCACGGCTGCGGGCCATGACCTCGAAAACCCCGGACGAAGCCCTGGACTGGTTCAAGCATCGCATGGACCGGGCGGACATCAGCCAGGCCGAGAGCGATGCACTTTTTTACGGTCGTGCGATAGCGCTGCAAAAAAAGGGGAACTATGAAGAAGCCCGCAAACTGCTGCAAAACCTGATAGAGCGTGACCACCACATCGCTTATGATTTGCAACTGGCGGACCTCGACCTCGAATCGGGCAATGACAACCGTGCCATCGACCAGTTAGCCGGCCTGTACAACAGTTTCCCCGGTAACCACGCAATTTCCCTGCAATACGCAACAGCGCTTCTTAAAGATGGCGATACCGGCAAAGCGGACACCGCTGCCGTGATCCTGCGCAAGCAATTACTTTCCCACCCCAACGATCCTAAGCTGTATGAGTTGTATGCACGTTCCGCCAATATCGCGGGCGATACGGTCAAGGCCAAGGAGGCCATGGCGGAGTCCTACTACCTGCGCGGAGGTATCCACGAGGCGGCCATGCAATTGCAGACCCTGGCTAACGAAGACGATCTGGATTATTACCAACGGGCCCGGATTACGGCCCGGATTACGGAACTTCGTCTGGAACTGGCCAAACTCGGGCTGGAAGAAAGCTGAATTGAAATTATTCTGTCATATGCGTCCTTAATAATGGTATTTCCGGTTATCTATGTGTGAATCACAGTGAGCAAAAACCCTTCATCAGTGCTGGTGGTGGATGACGAAATCGCCATTCTCGACATGATCTGTTTCGCACTTGAGCAGGCTGGCATGGAAGTGCAGACTGCGGCCAGCGCCTATGACGCCCTGATTCAGCTCAACGATAACCGGCCAGACATCATACTGATGGACTGGATGATGCCCGGCGTCAGCGGGATCGAACTGATCCGGCGTCTGCGCAAAGATCCGAATACCGAAGACATCCCGATCATCATGCTTACTGCCAGGGTGACTGAAGATGACAAAATCTCAGGCTTGGATGCGGGTGCGGACGACTACCTGGTAAAGCCTTTTTCGCCGCGGGAGTTGCTGGCGAGGATCAAGGCGGTATTGCGCCGGAGCACTCCTGGCAATGAGTCTGGAGAAATTACCTTGGGGCGAATAAAGATGGATACGATCTCCCGGCGGGTATTGTCCGATGGCCAGGAAATTCACCTTGGCCCCACCGATTATCGTTTGCTGGAATTTTTCATGGCCAATCCCGGTCGGGTATTCAGCCGGAGCCAGTTGCTGGACCGGGTCTGGGGCACTAATGTCTACCTGGAAGAACGCACAGTAGATGTCCATATCAGGCGCTTGCGAAAAGCCCTGGAGAAGGCAAGCGCCGAATCCTATCTGCAGACGGCCCGCGGACATGGCTATCGATTTGTAGCCGATGAATAACGCCCGTTGATGGCATGACACACCGAGACTGGAAATACCACGCTTCCGTTTTCATAATTTTGGTTGCTGTCATTTTGCTGACGGGCTGGTTTTTCGGGCATTTCACCGAGACGGCTCTTGTCGTCGTGGCGTTTGCTGCGGCGTGGCACCTGGTTCATTTCTGGAGAATGTACGCCTGGCTGAAAAACCCAACCCTGGAAACGCCAAAAAGCCTGGGAATATGGGCGGACGTATTCAGCCGGCTGAGCTCCCTGGAGCAGCAAAAAAGAAAACAGAAAAAGCGCTATCGGCGAATGATCAATGACTTTCGAAATGTGACCGATGCATTTCCGGACGCCACCCTGATGATTGACAAAAGCGCCAGGCTGGCCTGGTTCAACCAGGCTGCGGCAATATTCCTGGGACTGGAAGAGAATAAAGACGTAGGCCGCCGAATCTCGAGCCTGTTGCGCAGTACCGAATTCAATCACTGGTTGTCTGACGGAGAAAAAATCGCAGGCAAGCTGGAAATTCCCGCTCCGGGTAACACGGAAATGTGGCTTGAAATCAGCTCTGTGCCTATACATAAAGGACGGCAGCTGATCATTTTTCGGGACATTAGCGAAGTCCATCACCTGGATCGCGTGAGGAAAGATTTCGTCACCAACGTTTCCCATGAATTGCGCACGCCCCTTACCGTCATGCGAGGGTACCTTGAGATATTACAGGACCGGCCCGAGGATGAACTGACCGGCCCCTTCAGGCGCATGCATGCACAAGCGATCCAGATGCAGGCCATGCTTGATGACTTGCTTGAACTCTCCCGATTACAGTCCCTGGATGAACAAGGTGAGATTGAACCCGTGGACGTGCCGGCGATATTGATGCAGATCAAAGAGCAGGCGCAGGAAATCAGCCGCGGCCGGCATGAACTGCAATTCCAGATCGATAAAGACCTGCACCTGCTAGGAAAGCGGTCCGACCTGGAAAGCGCGTTCCGCAATCTCGTTGTCAATGCGCTGAAATATACTCCGGGTGGCGGCGAAATCTCCGTGTTGTGGTCGAATGGAGAGCGAGGCCCTTCACTGGCAGTCTCCGACACCGGCATAGGCATTCCCCGGAGGGAGATTCCGAGGCTCACAGAACGATTTTACCGGGTGGGTTCAGACCGCGGGCGCGAATCCGGCGGTACCGGTCTCGGATTGGCGATTGTCAAACATGTTCTTTCCGCTCACGACGCCCAACTGGAAATAGAAAGCGACGTTGGTGTCGGCAGTCGATTCACCTGCATCTTCCCTCCTCACCGCATTTCTGACTGACCAGAGTCAATCCGTTCATATTTACGTAACGGAACTGTCACAAAACACTCATAAAATTCGCGAGTGGGATTCACATATCTTTGGAGGAGACCGAATGAAAAAGCTAATGGTCCTGGCTGGATTGAGCCTGATCATCATCAGCACTGCGTCATATGGGCAAGTCAGTGAAGATGAGATTCAGTTGCTGCGACAGCAGATTGAAATGTTGACGAAGCGCCTGGACGACCTTGAAAAACAGAATCAACAACTGGTTCAATCCGCAGAACAGTCAGAAGCCCAGAACGTGGCCAAAACGGAAGAACTCGTGGACACCCGGGTTGACGCGGCAGTCACCGAACAGGTTGATGAAAAAATGGCCGCCGTTTCCTGGGCGGAGCGCATTCGCTGGAAGGGCGATTTCCGCTACCGCTATGAATACATTGACCAAGAAGGGCGGGATAGTCGGAACCGCAGCAGGATTCGCGCGCGCACCAACCTCGAGGCGGACCTCTCCCCCACCCTGGAAGTGGGCGTCGGCCTGGCGACCGGCGGTGACGATCCAGTCTCTTCCAACCAGACCATCGGTGGCGGCGGCTCCAGCAAGGACATCAAGATCGACCTGGCCTATTTCGACTGGTCAGGCCTGGAAAACACTCATATTGTTGGCGGTAAATACAAGAATTTCCTGATCCGCCCGGCCAAGAAAGGCCTGCGTTGGGACGGTGACTGGCGCCCCGAAGGACTGGGCGTAATCTGGGACAATGATTTCATCTTTGCGCAAGCACTGGGAACCTGGCTGGAAGGCGATAGCAACAAAGGCACCGAGTTTGCATGGGCCGTGCAGGGTGGTTTCAATTTCAACACGGGTGACTGGGGCAAGCTGAAAATCGGAGCAGGTTATTCCGTATTCGATATTGCAGGTCGTACTCCCGTGTTTGGCGAGCCGGATGATTTTTACGGCAATACGTTCAGGGTAATACCCGTTCCCGGTGAGGATGATCCCTTGCTGGTTTTTGCCTACAACTATCGCAACTGGGAAGCTTTCGCAGAATGGAAAATCAACAAGTTTCTGCTGTTTGCAAACTGGACGCAAAATACCGAAGTAGATGAAGCCGACACCGGTTACCTGATCGGCGCCAAGTATGGCTCGGCCAAGGACAGGGGCACCTGGGACATCACCTACTTTTATGAAAAACTGGAAAAGGATTCCACGGTTGGCCTGCTGGCTGATTCCGACTTCGGCGGCGGCGGCACGGATGCCAAGGGCCATGTGATCTCCGGAACCTATGCATTTCACAAGAAATGGAATTTCAAAGCGACTTATTTCATCAATAAGATCAACCTTGAACGGGAAGAAGACACGGATTATAACCGCCTCATGCTGGATCTTAATTTCAAGTTTGATTGAACGACAGTCAGCGACGATGGTGAAAAAATCGGGCCGGTTATCCGGCCCGTTTTCTTAATACCCCCAAACCGTTTATTCTTAGCACCTCATGTCTGATTCAGAACGTACTGATACCTTTGCCGCGGTCGACCTTGGCAGTAACAGCTTTCACCTGCTGGTCGCGCGGCGCGAGCATGGCGAACTGCGCGTGATAGACCGCATCAAGGAAATGGTCCGCCTCGGAGGCGGTCTGGATGCCGAGGGCAACCTTGACCGCGTGATCCAGGACCGTGCCTTCGCCTGCCTGGCCCGGTTCGGGCAGAGACTGCGGGGAATTCCTGCTGACAACCTTCGCGCGGTGGGCACGCAAACCTTTCGCCGCATGAAAAACGCCAATTCGTTCCTGATGATCGCTGAGACCGGCCTGGGCTGCAGCATCGACATCATTGCGGGACGGGAGGAAGCAAGGCTCATCTACCTCGGTGTCACACAGGGCGTATCCGGGCATCAGGACCGGCGCCTGGTGATCGATATTGGCGGAGGCAGCACCGAACTGGTCATCGGAGAAGGGCTGGAACCGCTGGAAATGGAAAGCCTGCAATACGGCTGTGTCTCACTGACCCGGCAGTTTTTCGGTGATGGAAGAATCAGCATCGACCGCTGGAAAAAAGCCGTGCGTTCGGTCATGGCCGACCTGCAGGAACTGCGGGTTCGCTATCTGAGGGCTGGCTGGGACAGCGTCATCGGCTCTTCCGGCACCATTAAGGCGGTGGAAGAAATTTGCCGCCAGCAGGGCTGGATTGAAAAAGACATCAATGCCGACGCCCTGCACATGCTGCGGGACCGGTTGCTGGAATTTGAAACGATCGATTCCGTGCGCCTCGCTGGCTTGTCTGAACGGCGCCACCCGGTCCTGGCCGGAGGACTGGTGATGCTCTGCGCCTGCTTCGAAGCATTGGAAATCGAATCCATCCGCGTCTCTCCCTATGCGTTGCGGGAAGGGGTGCTGCACGACTTGCTGGGCCGCCTGGATAACCAGGATCCCAGGGCCAAAACCATCGATGCGTTCATGTCCCGATACAGTGTTGACCGGAACCAGGTCAACCGCGTGAAAGAACTGGCCCTGAGAACCTGTGACAAACTATCGGATGGCATGCATCTGCAACCCATTCACCGGCAGCTTCTGGGCTGGGCCGCGGATCTTCACGAGACCGGCCTGGGCATTTCGCACAGCCAGTACCAGCTTCACTCAGGCTACCTGGTGGAGAACTCTGACATGACCGGGTTTACCCACCAGGAACAGCTGTTCCTGGCTGCGCTGGTGAGAAATCACCGCCGTCCCATCCCCAGGAGCTTCACGGATCAGCTGCCGACACGACTGCATGAACCTCTGCGGATGACCTTGTTCTGCCTGAGATTCGCCTGCATCCTGTGTCGCAGCCGCGAGGACCTGGCAATTCCGTCATTCCGCTTGAGCGGCAGCGACAACCGGATTACCGTGAGTTTTCCGGCCCACTGGAGTGAGAACCACCCGCTGACCCTGTTCGACCTGCAACAGGAATCACGGGACCTCCAGTCGATCGGGCTGCAATTCCGGATCAGTAAGCCCTTGACCTCCGTATGAACGCTGTCGGCGGCCCGCAAGCCTGGCGTCCTGGCGCATCGCGGTGGGTGATCGAAGCCCGGGCCCGGTTACTGAGTGATATCCGGCAATTCTTCGCCAGCCGTAAGGTGCTGGAAGTGGAGACCCCGGTCTTGTCGCGCTCGGGTAACAGCGATCCCAATATCGTAAATCTGGCGACCGACAGTCTGCCGCACCGGTATCTCCGGAGTTCTCCTGAATATTTCATGAAACGCATGCTGGCTTCTGGTAGCGGCGACATTTATGAACTCGGAAGAGTATTTCGCGCTAATGAAAAAGGCCGCCTTCACAACCCGGAATTTACGCTGCTGGAATGGTATCGCAACGGCGTTGCCTACCTCGACCTGGCATCCGAAGTTTGTGACCTCGTCGTTTCCTGCGGCCATGGGCAATTTGACGGCTGGCCCGTGGAGCAAAAGACCTACCGCCAGCTGTTTCTCGATCACACGGGTCTGGATCCGTTCTCATGTGACGAAACCGACTTGTCCCAACTCGCTGCCGAACGGGGAATACAGGCAGTCTCAATGAGCCAGCTGGAGTGGCTGGATCTTATTTTGAGCCAGGTCATAGAACCTGCTTTGCCCGGGGAGACCCTGACGATTGTCCATGACTTTATGCCGGAACAGGCAGCCTTATCGCGAATCCGGCCATGTGATCCGCCCGTTGCCGAACGATTCGAGATTTACCTGGGACAGATGGAATTGGCTAACGGCTACCAGGAACTGACCGATGCGGATGAGCAACTGACGCGCTTTGAATACGAGCGAAAAACTGCAGTTGCCCGGGGTGAAGAACCCTTCCCGCTTGACCATTTGTTGATCGAAGCGATCAGGCACGGACTGGGTGACTGCAGCGGGGTGGCGCTGGGAGTCGACCGCTTGCTGATGTCACTGGTCAAACTGGATCACATCGATGCGGTGCTGGCGTTCAGTGACGAGCGCAGCTGATAATTCAGGCGGTATCCCTGTCAAGCGGCAGCGTGACGGCGACAATCAGTCCACCGTCCTCAGCATTACGCGCGCGGATGCTGCCACCATGATGCTTCACTGCATTGGCCACGATGGACAGCCCGAGACCATGACCTCCAGTGTCGCGGTCCCTTGACTCCTGCACGCGATAGAACGGTTCGAATATTTTCTCCAGCTCCTGCTCCGGCACGCCGGCGCCATAATCCCGGACTTCCAGCGTGACTCGGGATTTTCTCTTACTGGCATCCAGCGACAACAACACCCCGAGGTCAGGATCAGTGTACCGCAGCGCGTTTCGTAACAGGTTTTCCATGGCCCGCCAGAGCAACTCGCGGTCGCCATGAAAAACACAAGGCTGCTCCGCAATCCAGGAGACGCCAGGTTTGCCCTCGGGCACTTCGTAGTTAACCACTTCAACCAAGTCACTCATGAGCGCTGACAGGTCCAGATCCTCTTCCGACATGACCACCATTTCGGAGGTCTCCCGCAGCAGGCCCAGAACATCATTGACCAGGGATTCCAGGCGTTCGCTTTCCAGCGTGATCCGGTCGATTTCCGAACCGATTTCGCCAACCCCTTTCTGCCGGGCGATCTCGATCGCAACGCTCATCCTGGCCAGCGGCGAGCGCAGCTCGTGACTGACGTCCTGCAGCAACCGCTGGTTTGCCTGCTGCATGGCCTGCAGCCGGGCCGTCATGACGTCAAAGTCCGTGGCCAGCTGTCCGATCTCATCCTGCCGGGCCGGCATGGTCTTGCTGACTCGTGTCGCCAGGTCACCGGCGGCAATCTTGCGGCTGGCCTTGCGAAGTTCTTCCAGCGGCGTTGCCAGAGAGCGGGCCAGGAAATAGCTGATCAGGGCGCTGAGGATGGCCGCGGCGACCAGGCGCAAGGCAGTCCCCTGCGGCCCCGGCGCCAGCAGAGTCGTTGGCGGTGTCCGATTAACCGTCAAAATGGTATAGGCATCGCCCTGATCGTTTTCGAATTCCGTGGTATCCATCACGGTGCGGCGATCAACCAGCTGCTTGAGGGCATTGTCCCGGCCCAGCAACTCTTGCCCGTCGGCATCGACGACGTAAATATGACTGCGGGTCATGCGGGGAATATTCAACAACTCGTCGCGCAGACCCTTTCTGCCATCCATTTGCAGGGCCTGCTGGGCCCGCTGCGTAATCCGGATCATTCCCCGTGAAAACGTGTTTGCAGGTTCTTCGGCCCACTGCTCACGGGCGAGCTTGTCATTCAGCCAGCCGATCGTCGCCGAAAAGCCGACGATACTCAGCCACATCGTCAGAAACAGCTTCCAGAAAAGTGAAAGCATCCCCAATCAGGCAGTTCTGTACTGGTAGCCGATACCGCGAATGGTTTCGATACGATTGTCCCCGCGCGGATCCGGTCCCAGCTTGCGTCGCAGGTTGCTGACGTGCATGTCAACGCTGCGATCATGCGGCACCGGCTCTCTGCCCAGGGCCGACATGTAAAGATCGCGCTTGCTGACCACGTCGCCCCGATGCTGCAGCAGTTGGTACAGGATGCTGAACTCGGTGCTGGTCAACTCGACCATCTCGCCCGATTTCAGCAAGGTGCGGCTACCCGGGTTCAACTCGATATCGTCCAGCGCGATGACAGCTTGCTCGGTTGATGCCTGGCCACGCCGCATCACCGCCCTGATCCGGGCCAGCAGCTCGCGCGGATTGCATGGCTTGGGCACGTAGTCATCCGCACCCAGCTCCAATCCCAGGATACGGTCCATGTCGTCGCCACGAGCGGTCAGCATGATCACCGGCAGCTTACTCTCTTTGCGCAGTTCCCTGAGCACATCCATGCCGTTCATACCCGGCATCATCACGTCCAGAACGATGAGATCCAGACCGGGTTTGCGGGCTTCTTCCAGCGCAGCCAGTCCATCAGGCGCCAACCGCACCTGGAATGACTCGGATTCAAAATATTCTTTCAGCAGTCCGCTGAGTTCAGTGTCGTCGTCTGCCAGGAGTATCGTATTTTGCATGCTTGATCAACAGCTCGTTTTGCGCGTTGTTGTTACTGACCAGCCCACAGTTTAACCGTTCCAAAAAAAAGGCGCACCGAACTGCGCATTTTTGGTATTCCCATGATCGACCGGAGCTTACCGGTCGCTCAATCGAAATTCCAAAACAGGCGTAAATCCAGCGCGATTACGTATACTGTTTACAGGTGGCAGACGACTGGAGCATGACCGTCTTATTTTCGTTCTTCAAAAAGCGCCGATTTATCTCCCGGATCACCCGCCTGAACGAGTCATTGGGGATACCCGGGGATTATGCCCGGTCACGGTGCCTGACCGTCCAGATGGAGTCGCGCAAGCTGGTTTCCATCGGACCTGATATCTATGACCGTGACCAGAGAATGCTGCCCGGCGCAGCGATGGCGTGGCGAGCGATGCGGGATGCGGCTGCGCAAGATCAGGTCGAACTGCAACCGGTATCCGCTTTTCGCTCAGTCGACTACCAGTGCCACATCATCCGCCGGAAACTGGAACAGGGCCAGGACATCGAACAGATCCTGCAGGTGTCTGCAGCACCGGGCTACAGCGAGCATCACACCGGCAGGGCGCTGGATATCACGACACCCGGTTACGCGGTGCTGGAAGAGGATTTTGAACGCAGTGAGGCCTTTACCTGGCTTACCGAGTCAGCCGCGAATTATGACTTCGAGATGTCCTTTCCCCGCGAAAATCCGCACCGCGTCGCCTACGAACCCTGGCACTGGGCCTGGAGAGGATAAGGCTCAGTGAACAGAGCCTGAGATCTCTACCCGTTCAGCTTCGTCTTCACTGATCCGCGCGGCCAGGTCGAACGGCAGATGAATCTGCTCCAGACCCAGTCGCAGCAGCAGCATGCGCAACTCCTGCTGCAGCAGGGGATACAACTGCCGGGTGAGGCTCGCATGATTAGAGGTGAACTCCGAGACATCCATCGGCTCGCCCTCCATTTGCTGGTATATGGCTTCGATCGCCACCGAGGCAACGAACTTGGTTCCCGGGTTGTCCTTGCTGCCGCCTTTACACGTCAGGCGCGCAGTGACCTGGTAAGCAGGCAGCGCGTCACCCGTGTCGGTCTTCAGCATCCTCGGGGCCAGGTTTAACTCTACCTTGGCTTCCTGCGGGCCTGATTCCTTGCTCACCTCTATCAGCTTGGCCTTCAGGCTGGAAGTCTGAACGTGTTGCAGTACAAATTGGTCGAGTAAATTCATTCACTCAAGATGTGACCGTCGAGGTCCGCTTTCAAGTCATCAGAACAGTGTCTGCTGCTCGCCAGAAATACCAGGCGGCCGCGGAACGGTAAGGGGCCAGGTGAGCGGTCTGGTCAGCCACCTGCTCCGGCGCAGGCAATTCATCCAACCGGTAGACCGCCTGCACGCCCTTTTGGACACCCAAATCCGCTGACGGCATGACGTCCGGTCGCCCCAGGTTAAAAATCAGGTACATCTGCGCTGTCCAGGGCCCGATACCGCGGACCTGGCACAGGTTTTCCATAATTTCCTCGTCATTCAGACGGCCCATACGGTGCATCGGAACCAGCGAGCCGTTAAGCGACTTCTCAGCCAGGTCCTGCACCGCCAGCGCCTTGTTACGGGACAAACCCACTGCCCGCAAATCTTCGAACGCCAGGTCAGTGGCCTGGCCCGCTTCGGGCACCTGGTCGGTGAACAGGCCACAAAAGCGCCCATGAATCGTAGCGGCCGCCTTGCCGGATAACTGCTGATAGATTATGGCTGCCGCCAGCGCGTTGAACAGGTCGCGATCACGTGCGACTTTCAGTTTCAATGGCCCACAGCTGCTGATAAAACGCCCCAGAGAGGGACATTGCCTGCACAAAATGTCAACGGCCTGCTTGCGGTTATAACGCAGTCGGCTCAAGTCAGGATTCCGGCAAGGCTTTAAGCAGATCTTCCATTCGCTGAGTCATCGAAGTGAACTTGTACCCTGGAATGCGATAAGCCCAACCCCGCGTGCGGTTGTTGATTGTCTCGGCACGCTGGCGTGTCTCGTCATCACTTTCCTGCGACCCGCCGCGGGTCTCCAGCGCCGTCGTATAAAGCCCCGCTTCTAACCTCATCCAGAACTCGGCATCGTCAGTTTCCTCCGCGGCTGCAACTTCTATCAGTTCCGCATTTATCTGCAGGCCGTCGGCTGTCAGCAGGCTCAGTCGCGTTGCATTCTCCCATCCCAGCTTGTCCTGAGGGCTGACGGAGTCCAGGCTGAGGTCGGCCAGCACGCTAGCGAGGGCGTTGACAGACCAGTTTGATTTTACTTCCCTGCCCGCAGGAATATCGAGCAACTGGAAGTCTTCCTCTTCAGCAGAGACTTTCGTAATTGCCACTTTTTCGCCATCGGGATGAATGACCTCAACCTCGACCACTTCCGCCTCGGAGATATCAATGATTGACGGGTCCAGCCAGGACGAGCGCTCGAGCGGCACTTCCAGAACGGTATCGATCAGGGCGCTGGCGGCGGAATCAGCCAGCCGGACATACTGGCCGGACCTGCCCCGGGCCCCGTTACCTGCAACCACCGCCGGCAAACCAGTGTCTGCTGCAAATTCGATCAGCACACCCGCAGCCGATTCAGAACTCACATCTTCCACACCCAGGCGATCATAGTATTCAGGATTAGCCGTCTTAGCTTCGACGATCCGGGCCTGTGACAGCGCCGACAGCAATTTGCGCAGGGTTTCCCAGTCGGCGCGGTAACTGGACGCTTCTTCGGCGATCCAGAGATCGCCCTTTCGCTGCAGGGTCACAATGATCTGGTTGCCCGCCGCGGTCAGCCTGAGCCAGTCAAGTTCATTGACCTGATCTGCCATGCCGGGCAACAACAGCCCCGATTCGGATACTTCATCCTGGCCGGTAGGCTCCGGCAGGATGAGAACGAAGGCGCCGACCAGAAAGGTGACGAACAGCAGCCATGAAAAGTGTTTTCTGCTCATGGGTTTTCCACTGGGTTCAATTGCGGGCGTGTCCGTTTCCGGCGCATGCGACTGCCATAAACCAGGGCGATGACCATCACGATGGCAGGCACCAGCGCTATGTTAAGCAATTTTAAACGGGTTCCAAGGCTATTGATGTCGCGTTGCAGGTCATGCTGAACCTGCCGCAACTCACGCCGGATCTCGAACTTGCGGTCAACAAACCGCTGGATTTCCTGCTGTTGTTCAGGGCTGATCACGGTCAGTTCACTTTCTCCCTTGGCAGCCTGCAGTTCAGTCAATTTCCGTTCCGTGTCTTCCAGTTCCATCTGCAGGCGTTCTTCGGTCGCCCGGTAGGATTTCTCGGCCGCCACGCGAATATCATCGACACGATCGAACGGCCGGCCGGAACTGGCGCGGGTGCGGATACTGATCAGATCCCGGTTGCCCAGCAGGTTGTCGACCACGTTCACGGCAAACGAACCGTTGTCCGCAAACGCGGTGGTGATGTCCTGGCCGAAAAACGGTTGACGCTGAATCCACAACCGGTCAGAAAGTGCATCCGTGTCAGCCACCAGCACGACGTTGATACCCGCTTCGCCAGCGGTTGCGAGATGTTCATCGTCTGTCCCTTGCGGTGCCTCGATCGACGCCTTCGCCTCCCCGGTCACCCTGGCGGCCAGCGCATAACGTTCACCCGTAGGATTGAAGTCGGTCATCAGGTCGGCAGGATTGCTCAGGAACCTGAGCCGTGAAGAGTCCATCGGTGCGGCATTTTCGCTGCTCATCACCAGCGGTTCGAAGCGGGTCCTGGCGTCGTTTTTCGCAGAGAACCAGCCCACGGAAGAAAAATTGACGACTTCCAGATCTGACGTAATGATGTCCTCATCGTCGAGCCCTTCCGCCGTCACGGACAGAATCCCGATATGCCGCGAACGGCTGGTTCCTATGCCAAATTGCAGGTCGCCAATTACCCGGGCAGGGTCGTATTCCACACCCCAGGCGTCCAGCATTGAACCCAGCGAGGATGCGCTGCCGGCCTGCAACTGGGCCATTGGATCGGCGGGATTACCCCGGTCCATTTCCGCAAAGGGATCCAGGTAAGCGATAAGGTGGCCGCCTCCGAGTACAAACTGCTCGACCTGGTACTGCATGGACATATCCAGATCCTTGGGGTGGATCAGCATCAACACATCGAGATCTTCCGGTAACTCGCCGGCGGTCGCATCGATTTCTTCGATCTGGAACAACTGGCTGAGTTGCTCATGCAGCACCCATGCAGGCTGCGCTGCCTGCGTCGCGGGATCGAATCCTCCACGCAGAGGGAGTGAAGACATCAGCCCCAGTGTTTTTCTCTCTGGGTTACCCAGCGATGAGATCATCTTGGCCAGGTCATACTCCAGGAACTTCTCCTTGGACGGCTGCAGAAAGGGCATCGCCTGCATGTCGTCCAGTGAATTACTTCCTGCAATCCCCAGGTAAAGCGAATCACCCGAAGCACCCACCGGCACCGCCTGTAATCCAAATGCCGTTGCCTCGTCCTCTGCCTCGGAAAACGGCTCGGGATCGATGCGCCTGAGCTTCAGCTTGCCCGGATTGTGGTTGACGAACTCCTCGACCAGCTCATCCACTCGGCGGGCGTAACTGCGAATTTGTGGCAGGTCCCGGCTGGCTTCTTGCGAGAAGAACAGGTAGAGCGTCACCGGTTCCTGCAAGTCATGGAGGATATTACGAGTCCCGCTGCTGAGCGTATACAGCTGATTTTCGGTCAGGTCGAACCGTAACCCCCGTAACAGGTTACTGGACAGCATGCTGGCCACCACGAAGAAAACCAGCAGCAGCAGCAGGGAACCGATTGAGTATAGGGACTTTTTCTGCATGTCTGTTCCTTCAGTCGGCCTTTTTCAATTCCAGGACGATGGTATTGGCCATCAACCACAGCGTGATGACGAGTGCGAAATAAACCAGGTCGCGCAAGTCGATTACACCCCTGGAAATATCGGCAAAATGGGCCAGGAAACTGAAGTTGGCAATCGTATCCAGCAAAGCCTGCGGGGCCCAGCCTGAAAACAGGTTCATGACCATCGGCAAACCGCTCAGCATAAAGCCGAAGCAGACAACCAGGCTGAGAATGAACGCGACCACCTGGTTGCGGGTCAGGGCAGACATGCACGAAGCGATCGCCAGAAATCCGCCTGCCATCAGCCAGCTACCCAGGTAACCCGACAAAATCACACCGTTATCGGGCTGGCCCAGGTAATTCACGGTCACCCAGATGGGAAACGTCAGCAACAACGCTGTGCCCACGAAGAACCAGGCGGCAAGAAACTTTCCGGCAACCGCCTGCCACGTCGTCAAAGGCAGCGTCAACAGCAACTCGACGGTTCCTGAACGTCTTTCCTCGGCCCAGAGCCGCATACCGATTGCAGGCACCAGGAACAGGTACAACCAGGGGTGAAACTGGAAAAACGGCTCGAGATCGGCAATTCCCCGTTCATAAAACGAACCGATGTAAAACGTGAAGACACCCGCCATCACCAGGAAGATGACGATAAAGACCCAGGCGACCGGCGTCGAAAAATATCCCGTCAGTTCCCGGCGCATGACGTTCGAAATTGGCCCGGCAAATGTAGCCATTATGAAACCTCCCCCTGTGTCACCTGTCTGAACACCTCGTCCAGGCGCCCGGCTTCCAGCCGCAGTTCGCTGACCTGCCAGTCATGCTGGCGGACGGTATCTGAAATGACTTCGAACAACTTGCAGCCATCGGCAGGAAACACCGTGAGCTCACCTTCGCGCAGTTCAACTTTGCGCGCCTGCGACAATTCGCTGAGCACACTGGCTGCTTTTTCCGGCTGTTCAACCACCAGCGTGATGGCGTCATGGTAACGGGACCTGGCGATCAATCCCTGTGGCGTATCATCGACCAGCAAGCGGCCGTCCGAAATGATCATTGCCCGGTTACACAAGGCATCGACCTCTTCCAGCAGGTGCGTGGAGATCACGATGATTTTTTCACTGGCCATGTCGCGGATCAGATGCCTGACTTCATGTTTCTGGTTGGGATCAAGGCCATCGGTGGGTTCGTCCAGGATCAGAACACTGGGGTTGTGAATGATCGCCTGTGCCAGACCTACGCGTCTTTTAAAACCCTTCGACAGGGTTTCTACCGTCTGCTCCGGCACTCGGTCCAGGTTGAGCCGCTCGATGGCGGCACCGGCGGCTTTAATCGCGGCCTTACCATTGAATCCCCTGGCCCTGGCAATAAACTCCAGGAATTTTCGAACGGTCATCTCACCGTAGCTGGGCGCCCCCTCGGGCAGGTATCCCATGCAGCGCCGGGCGGCCAGGGAGTCATCAACAATGTCATGACCGTTTACCAGGGCCGTTCCGGATGTCGGCGCGAGGAAGCCGGTCAGCATCTTCATCGTGGTTGATTTGCCAGCCCCGTTGGGGCCAAGAAAACCCAGGACCTCACCTGCGCCCACTTCAAAACTCAAGCCATCCACGGCGACCAGATTGCCATACCGTTTGCACAAAGACCTGGACTCTATACTCAGATTACTCATTAAAAAATCCCACAATCACGCTCCCACACGTTCGTTCCTGCAAAAATTTAAGTCCCCGCAGACAAATTTCAAGGCTGCTCTTTCTTCATTTCTTCAATGCCTGTATCTTGACCTGCATATTTATGATTTCGCTCGACTTCAAAGAACTTGACCACATCCCGGATGGCCTCCTTGAGCGCCCTGCTTCAGCTTTGTACCAGCAAATCGACGGCCCGACGCTCATTCACCTCAAAGGACGCAACAAGCGCCCCCTCGTGGTGTCAGTTATCCAGCATGGCAATGAAATTACCGGCTGGGAAGCGATCCGCCGTCTGCTCAAAAGTCACTACCAGTTCGACGAATTGCCACGCTCATTATTGCTTTTTATCGGCAATCCGCTGGCAGCAAAACACCGCCTTCGCAGACTGGACGATCAACCCGATTTCAATCGTTGTTGGCCTGGCGGCAATGAAATGGACAGTGAATACACCCGTTTGTTCCGGAAAATACATGACCGGATGAGGGAGCTGAACCCCCTGGCCGTAATCGACATTCACAACAACACCGGACTTAATCCCCATTATGCGGCAGTTAATGTCATTCGTTCGGATTATCTGCGCCTCGCGTCGCTTTTTTCTTCAAAGGTGGTCTACTTCACAATGCCCGCAGGGACGCTCTCCCTGTCGATGTCTGAATATTGCCCCTCACTGACCCTTGAATGCGGACAGGCAGGTGAAATACACGGTACCGATCATACGCTGGCCTTCCTTGAAACCTGCCTGAACCTGGAGAATCTCTCCGGCAAGCCGGTCAGCGCGGATACCGTACACCTGTTCCACATGGTTGCGACGGTCTACGTCAATGATGATGTACTGTTCGGTTTTGGTCGCGTGCCGGCGGAACTTGCATTAAGAGAAGACCTCGACAAGTTCAATTTTTGCGAACTTCCCGCCGGTACTTCGTTTGGTGACCTGAACCAGGTGACGCGAAAACCGCTGGTTGCGGTCAATCCTGAAGGCGTGGATATAACCGATGACTACTTTTTCTTCGGGCGGGGACAGGTTGAAACCATCCGCGAGATCATGCCTTCCATGCTGACACTGGACCGCAGGGTGATCCAGCAGGACTGCCTGTGCTATTTGATGGACCGGATCCATTTCGAATTCGATGAAGAAGTGAGCGGCACGGAAATACTGCCCGAGGGCCTTCGCCGCTCAGACCGCCCCGGCAACCCCGTTGTATGATCAAGCCACTCATGACTTCTGTCACTGGTGAAGGACCGGCCCCGTCCCCAATGATTAAGTCATACCGAAAAAGGAGGAGTTCAGAATGAGCATGTGGTCAGCTATCGTTCTCATTGTCATGGCCGCAATGGCCGGCGAAGCCTGGCGGCACCACGTCAAGGCTCGTAGTTCTGGCTCGAATAAACAGGATGTCGAACGGCTCGAGCAGCGCATCGCGGAACTCGAAACCGAGCTGCGCGACCGCAT
>Ga0316194_10000040_pt1 | contig 54907 bp, 58 predicted proteins | sample CroRivsedime1_MG_FD_204936 | JGI IMG/M metagenome (GOLD analysis project Ga0316194, IMG submission 204936) | Coastal sediment microbial communities from Maine, United States - Cross River sediment 1 | ecosystem: Environmental > Aquatic > Marine > Coastal > Sediment | place: USA: Maine...
GACGGCCGCATGGGGAGCCGATCCACGAATGCCCAGCGGAACTGCTGCGGGCATCGAGCAAGCGTGACGAGGCCCGTCACCGACGTTGCCTTGACCTCTTCGCGTTCGCTGGAGGTCGGTTCGGGCAGCGACTCGAGATCGAGCCGCATCTGGCCTGCGACGGCAGCCGCTGCCGTGGCGTGCTCGGGGTAGCACGTGAGCCAATCCGGATCGCGTGTGGCACGCCGCAAGGCCTGATCCCACCCCGATTCGGTGAACAGCGGATCCGGGGCCGCAGCGATTGGCTTCCAATGTGGAGGTTCGATCACACCAGGATCGTCGGACGTGACGGTTGCGTCGGCGAGTTTGGTTGCCATCACGAACAACGGCGAAGGTGACCGCGGCCGTTTCCGTTCGGGTGTGCGGTGAGAACCGCTGACGATGAGGCGGTGCCGGGCCCGGGTGACGGCCACGTATGCCGTCCGCCACTCTTCGGCTTCGTGATAGTCGCGCAGGATCGCGTTGCGTTCCTTGAGGGTCGATGCACTCGAGAGATTGGGGAGGCTCTCGGTGTCGAGACGGAGCGGGTACGGGAGGTATTCAGCCTTGTCGACGGGGTTGGCGTACGACGTCGACTTCGACGGGAAGCCACCGTCGACGACCGACGGAATGACGACGGCGTCCCACTCGAGCCCCTTTGCCCGGTGAACCGTCAGGATGGCAACAGCGGGGCCGCGCGAGACGGCAACGGCGTCCAACTCTCTGGGGGCGCTCTCGTCGGAGAGCAGACGGAGGTGGCGGAGAAATGAACCGAGGGACGGGCGACCAACGATGGGCGTCCATGACTCGACGAGGTCCAGGAAGCGGTAGAGGTTGAGGCGGGCCGACAGCCCGGCATGGTCCTCCATCGAGTCGATCTCCGTCCACGCGTGCATCGCGGCGAGTGTGGAGCGGCACAGATCTGGGACGGATGCACTCTGCGCTTCGACCAGCAGGTCTCGATACCGATGCCGGAATTCGCCCAGCCGTTCCGTTGCGCCAGGAGAGAGTCCGTCGACGTTGGCAATGTCCTCGAATGCGTCAGTGAGTGTGGGGCTGGGATCGGTCGTGCGGCTTCGATGACGGATCCACCTATTGAGTGCCGCGACGTCGCCGAGGCCGATCCGATATCCGCTGCCCAGCAGGATCCTTGCGAATGAGGTGGAGTTGGTCGGATCATCGAGAACGCGCAGCCATGCCAGGAGTTCGGACACCTCCGGTACGTCGAGCAATCCGCCGACCGAAGCAACCTCGCATGGGATGCCGGCGGCGAGGAGGGCCTCCCGGATCGGTCCGATGTCGCGATTCTTGCGAACGAGCACTGCTATCTCGGTCCACGGTGTCCCGTCTTCGTGGACACGGGCGACCTGCTCGGCGATCCAGTCGGCCTCTTCCTCGCGGGTTCCGAGCCACCCGGTCTCGATGGTGCCGGTCTCCGCTTCAGGGCCGGGCCGCAGGGGATCGAATGACCGATCACCGTGGAGGTGCGCCCTGATGCGGTTCGCGAGCTCCAGGATGACGCGGTCCGATCGCCGGTTCAAGGTGAGCGGCAGCGTGGCTGCGTCTGAACCGTTGCTCTGGGGAAAGTGCCGTACGAACCCATCGAAGTTCAGGCGAGACGCTCCTCGCCACTCGTAGATCGTTTGATCAGAGTCGCCGACGGCGGTGATCGGGAATCCATCGCCGAATATGGCCCGCAGGAGCTCGCGCTGTGCGGGATCGGTGTCTTGGTACTCATCAAGCAGGACAACGCGATATCGGTCTCGGATCCGTTGTGCGATCGCCGGATGTTCGGTGACGAGGCGATGGGCGTTGCCCACGAGGTCGGCATAGTCGACCACACCGAGGCGGCCTTTTGCCTCGGTGAAGCGGTCGACGAGTGACAGCAGCTCGAGCCGGGTTGCCCACACATCGTCGAGCGGCTCGATGGAAGGCGCCGCCTCGCGCACGGATTCGACGTCCAGGAGATTGTCCCCGACCTGTCCGGCGAGCGTGAAGGCCCTGTCGATGATGCCCTTGGGATAGGTCAAGTCGAGGTGTTCGTATGTGTCCGATCCGAGACCCTCTTCCAGGATCTGGCGTTGGTAAGCCGGGCCGATCACGGCCGTGTCTCGTTCAACACCGACCAGGGCACCGAACTCCTGGAGCAGGTGGTAGGCGAATCCGTGATAGGTCGTGATTTGGATCTCGCGCCCATCGGCCGTGAGATCCGGGAATTCGGCGCGGAGGCGATCGCCGAGTTCTCCTGCGGCCTTGTTCGTGAACGTGATGCCGAGAGCGGTCTCGGGTTCGACCCCCTCAGATATCAGGGCCTTGAGCCGCAGCACGATCGTGGTTGTTTTGCCGGTACCCGCCCCCGCCGATACCCGGAGGGGGATGAGCGGAGCGGTGACGATGGCTATCTGTTCTTCGGTAAGTCGGAAGCTCAAGTGACGAACGCCTCCTTGCCGTCCGGTACGGCGGGGCACGCGAGACGGACCGGGCATCGCACACATGCCGTTCCCGGTGTTGGCGTCCAATCCTCGCACTCAATCCCGCGGGAGACAGCAGCCATGCGGTCCTCGATCGACTCGAGGCGGGAGACGTCGAGCGCGCGCGTGGCGATCGACCGCTTGAGGGCGTGCATCGGGAACCACATCTCGGCTTCTGAAGCCACACCGCGAGAGGCGACGTCGGGGTTCTCGCGGGCAGCGATAACGTAGAAGCCGAGCTGAAGTGACGCAGCGGCGTCTTCGACGGTTGCCACCGCCCCGGTCTTGTAGTCGACAATCGCCACCGACCCATCACGATCCTCGATGCGATCCGCCCGCCCGAACCAGCGTGTTGTGTCTCGTTCGATCGAGAGTTCGACCTCGGATCCGATCGGAGTTCCGGCGCTCGGCCACAACGTGTAGAGGTTCTCGAGGGCGGTGCGGGCTCGTTCGCGCCAGGCAAGGTCGAACGCTCCACCACCGAACGCACCCGGCGTCAGCAGATCGTCGAGCATATTGAGCGCCTCGTCGAGGGTTCCGCGTCGGTCGCCTCGTTCAGCAGCCGCGCGTTCGACGCGGTCGATCACGGCGTGAATGAGAGTGCCGAACTCCATGTAGACACTCGGTTCAGCCCCGATCCCCAACTTGCGTTCGAGCACGTATCGGCGGGGACACGTCTCGTAAGCAACAGCCTGGCTCGGTGACAGGGTGACGGGCCCGTGCACCACTCCCGTGTCGGGCCCGCGTGCCATCGTTCCTGCAAACTGGCTGGCGGGCCGCAGTCCCAGATCGGCGCTCCGAGCCAGTGTCTCGACCGCAGCGAGCCGCTGAGCGGGTCGCGCCGACGGATCGGATGCCGTTCGCCGGAGCTCAGATTCGATCTGGTCGACCGTAATCGGCCGACTCGACGCTTCAGGGTCTGCGGCTGCCTCCTCGGCGGTGGCGACACCTGCCGCGAGCGAGATGAACCGACTTGGCGAACCTCCGTCGATGTCGAAACCGGCGTCCGTGGTTGTCCACACGACGCGGCGGGTGGCTCGCGTCATGGCCGTGTATGCGAGCCTCCGTTCTTCCTGGAGTCGAAATGACAGGTAACCGACCGTGTCGCTCGGGAGGTGGGGTTGGAGGTGCCGCGTTCCGAGCAACGAATCGCGCGTGCGGAGATCCGGGAAAACACCCTCGACGGCGTCCGCAATGAAGACAACATCGAAGTCGAGGCCCTTGGCCTGGTGCAGTGTCGCAACGGTGACCCGATCGTGTTCGTCGGCCTGATACGAAAGCAGCGGACTTGCCTCGAAGTCTTCGGTCTCGCTGTATGTGCGGTAGTCGAGGAGCGTGCCGCCCGGGGTGCGATCGTTCCACCGTTCGAGAACCTGGGCGAATGACGACCAGGCGGCGCGGTCTTGTTCGCGTTCCGTGTTTGTGGCCAGGTCCGCGATCTGGGGTAGCGTCGACCAGATTTCCCACAGCCCGAGACTGGCAGGATCTTCGTTGGCCCACGCGGGTTTCGCGAGCAGCGCGGCGAGTGCCCGGCCATCGCTGACCCCGGATCGGACGACGTCGGCCCACGAGCTCCTGCGAGTGACGCGATCCTGCTCGAGTTCGGCCAGGCGCGCGGGTGGAGTCTCGAACATCGGCCCGAGGAGCACACGGCGCATCGCTCGATCAGTTTCTGCGGGCCCGTCCACATTCGTGGCTGCCGTCACCACGTCGAAGATGAACCGCACCGCCGATTGCTCGACCAGGCGGGTATCGGGCCGGTCATGAGGGATGTCCCGCCGGTCGAGCGCTCGCGAGAGTGGTGCGAGGAATCGGGACTTCGATCGAGTGAACACCGCCATGCGGTTGAACGGGACGCCATGTTCGAGATTGAGCTGGTGGATCTCAGCGGCGATCCACTCTGCCTCTTCCACCTGTTGCCCGAATCGAAACACCTCGACGGACCCTTCGCCCGGGGCGGGTTTGACCTTGCCCGCCGCACCCGGCAATTCGTGTGCAGTGATTCGGACGGCCGAGGTGAGGATCGCTTCCGGGACTCGGAACGAGGTCGTGAGAACGATGCGCTCTGCGAGTCGCCCGCCGTACGCGAAGTCCGCAGGGAACCGCGCAACATTCTCGATATCGGCGCCGCGGAAGCTGTAGATCGACTGGTAGGGATCGGCGGCCGCCGTGAGGTGCCCATGTTCGGCGACGAGGCGCTGTAGCAGAACGGATTGCGCGTGGGTGGCGTCTTGGTACTCGTCGACAAGGAGGTGTCGGTATTGGTCGGCGACTGTCGCCGCGATCGTCGGATCGGCGAGCAGCGCCGCTGCCTCTGCCAGCAGGGTTCCATAGTCGACGAGCGACCGAGAACGAAGTGTTCGGTCGTAGCGATCGAGGAACGGCGAGAGCCCGCGCCAGTCGGCCCGGCTGGCCGCTCGCTCGGCGAGATCGGTCGGGCCGATGAGTTGCTCGCGACACCGAAGAATGAAGTCGGTCACCTCATCGGCAAACGTGCGCGTCGTGAGCAACGGTCGGAACGCCGGCGACCACACTGCGGGTGACTCGCTCTCGAGAAGCTCGGCGACCAGCCGTTTCTGGTCGGGGCCGGGCAAGATGTCCGGCGCTCGATCCCACCCGCGGTACGTGGCGTGGGTCTCGAGGAGTCGCGCAGCGAACGAGTGATAGGTGGATACGTCGATGGCGCGGATCTGGCCCGAGATACGGGAGCGGATGCGCCCGTCGAGATCGGACGCTCCGGTTCTCGAAAACGAGAGGACGAGCAGCTGCTGAGCGTGGCCGGTCTCGATCAGGTGCACAGCGCGTCGCACGATGAACTCGGTCTTGCCGGTTCCGGGACCCCCCACGACGAGTTGAGGACCCGGCACCGGCTCGATGGCCTTCTCCCAACCGCCCGGGTCCACGCGAATCTCGTTGGTCATTGATCGAACGGGAGTGGCGATTCGTGTCGCCGGGTCGAGCCGTCGGGGAGCAGGTGGACGACGTCGATACCGCGCGCTGTCAGGGCCGGGGCGATGGCGGTCAACCGGCGGCACCGGCTCGCCTCCGGTTCGCGCCCAAGGATCACCGTCGACGAGACGAGGGCCAGCGCGATGACGTCGTCGATGCTGCCGGCCATATCGGTCTCCGAAACATGAGGGAGTGATGCTCCCATCCATCGGTAGCCGATTCCTGCATCGGCGGCGAGGTCCTCGAGCCGGCGGCGATTGAAATTTGGTGAACGTGGATTGTCAGGTTCGCTCCTGACATCGACGATCATTGTGATTCCGACGGCGGCGAGCTGTCGTTCGACATCGTCGAACGAGCGATCTCCGTGTCCGATGGTCCAGATCGTGGTCGTCAGACTTCGCTCCTGTTTTCGTTCGCGAACGCGGGGCAGATGTCTTGGTAGGCGCACCAGTCACACAACACTCCGGTCCGCGTGGGGAAGCTGTCGGTCTCGATGGAGCGGTTGATAGCGGCCCACAGCGCTTCGAGCTGCCGCTCCATGGCGTCGAGCTGCGCGTCGTTCACCGGGATTTCGTAGACCGTCGGGCCGTTCAGGTACATGAGACGCAGCGCCACCGGCGTCCGGCCTTCGCGGATGCGGATGAGGAGCGCGTAGATCTTGAGGGCGAAGAACGCTGACATCGCGTAGCGCTCCGGTGGAGCCTTGCCGGTCTTGTAGTCGGTGATTACCAAACCCACCGGCGTCTCTTCCATTCGGTCGAGGATGCCGCGGATCGTCATGTCGCCGACGGCCTGAGTCATGTCCAGCTCGCGCGAGAGTGGCTCGAATGAGGTCGGGTCTTCGACTGAGAAGTAGTTGGCGAGGATTGTGAGACTTTCGATGCCCCACGCACGTTCGGCCTCGACGTCGTCGAACAGATCGGGATAGTCGGTCGGCTTCACCTCACTCCATGCCGTGCGGAATAGGTCGTACAGGCGTTCTGGTGTACGTTCCGCCGCCGGCAGCTCGAACAGTCGCTCGAGAGCGAGATGCGCGGTCGTCCCTCGTGCCTGGTAGACCGTCGGAGGTGTCGGAATGCGATCGATCGCGCTGAATTTGAAGAGTTGCGGGCAACGTTTGTAGTCGCTGGCACGAGACGGCGAGAGGCTCTTGAGGCCGGTGATGCCGCTTGCTTGATCCTGCGTGTTGGAGGTCATGCTCACGACTATACGGCACCGGTGTGACACGAACCACAGCGGTGTAACTCGGTGCATCCGGCAGGTCGGGAAAAGTCAGGCAAGCGCGCGAAAACAGACCAGCCGATTCGATTGACATAGTGCGCCGACCGACCGTAGGTTCCCACTCGCTCGGACGGCTTCGGCCGGAAGAGTGATCCTGACGAAGGGCTTTCGGGCCCACCGTCGCAACGGAGGGAGACTTCCGGTGCGAAGGATCGGACGGATCTCCGGGTGGACCGGCTTCGGTCGGCTCCCCGGATTGGCGTCGCACTCTTCGGAGAGAGATGCCAGTGGCCGTCGGGGCCGCCCAGATCCCGGCGAGTCACACCGAACTGCCGCAAGGTGGGGCGGTGTCCACACGGGACCCTCGGGTGCCGCACGGACCGGCAACGGACGACGGGCGAAGGGTAGAACCGGAGCGCGAAGGAACCGAGCCGACACCGAAGACGAAGGGTCAAACCGGAGTCGGAGGTATGTCGAAATGGCGCAAGCTGTTTTGGCTGAGAACCCCGAGAGGGTGAGGCGAAAGCCGAACTCCCTCGGGGTTTCTCGCGTTGGCAGGACCGAGATCTGAAACACGAGACACGAGACACGAGACACGGGAGAGGGCGCGCAGCTCGCTGGGTTGCGGCTCTCGCGAATCTTCTTCTTCGCTCGCGAAATCCCAGCAGCGTTTCGGGTGGACGTACGCGCCGGAGTCGCCTACCTTCTGACTTGTCGCCGGGAAGGGAAACTGGAACGGGGACACCCGGCCCGAAAGGGTCGGCCCGGAGCCCGAAAGGGGAACGGGATCGTTCGACCGGGCGCTCCCCGAAAGGGGCGGCGTCGGCTTCGCAAGGGGCCATCGGAAGCGGCCTTCGGGCCGGGACCGGTCGGAAGGACACCTCGCCGGACGGCCTCGGCCGGATGGTGAGACACGAACGGTCGAAAGGCCGCTCGTACCGACGGGATCTGCCTCTCGAGGCAGAGACCGCCGGACCGGGAACACCCCGAGGGGGCGCGAGCTTCCTCGGGGTTTCTCGCGTCCCGGGCTGTCCGGAGCGTTCGACTACACTCACCGCTATGCCATGGCCCGAAGACTCACTCAGCGAAGGCGAGATCATCGTCACGGAGTTCCGGCAGCACTGGAAACTCCTCATCGTCCCGATTGCATGGTTCGTTCTCGCTCTCATCGTCATCGGGCTCATCGAATGGATTGTTCCGGATGGTGATACATGGGGCTGGGTTCAGTGGATTCTCACGCTCGCCGTGATCGGTGCCGCCATCTGGTTCGTCGTCCGCCCGATCGTCAGCTGGCTCACGACACGCTACGTCCTCACGAACGAGCGACTGATCACACGCCGGGGATGGATTGCGAAGTCGGGCATCGAGATCCCGCTCGAGAACGTCACGAACGTCAACTTCAGTCAGACGGCCATTGAGCGGATGCTCGGCGCCGGAGATCTGCTCGTCGAATCAGCGGGGACCACCGGCCAGAGCGAGTTCAAGAACATCCCCCGTCCCGACAACTTCGCCTCGCTTCTGTACAAAGTGCGTGAAGAGCGATCAGTCTCGATCCAAGGTGGAACCGTCGTTCAGGCGCCGGACGCCGATCCGACGGAGCAACTCCAGCGTTTGAAGCAGCTCCACGACGACGGAATCCTCACCGACGACGAGTACAACGCGAAGCGTCAGAAGCTCGTCGACGAGATTTAGCGCTACCGCAGCTCGAGTCGGGTGACGGTCTCCACGTGGTAGGTCTGCGGGAACAGATCCACCGGCTGTACCCAATCGAGCCGGTAGCCGGCCTTTGTCAACAGCCCTGCATCCCGGGCGAGCGATGCCGGATCACACGAGATCAGCACGATCGTTCGTGGTGTTGTCCTCGTCACTGCGCCGACGCCGGCGGTGCCAAGGCCGGCTCGGGGCGGGTCCACGAGTGCCACATCCCATGCGTCTTTGACCGCGGTCGCGGTCCCCTCGAAACCACCGAGCATCGAATGGAATCGGCCGGGAATGACGGCTTCAAGATTGCCGGTGATCGCGCGGAAGGATGCCTTCTCGGAATCAATGGTCACTACCCGTCGGGCGGACCGGCCCACGGTCGCTGCGAAGAGGCCGACCCCGGCGTAGCCATCGAGGAGGACGTCGTCCGCCGATAGGCCGGCCGCTTCGGCCGCGAGAGCGACCAGCATCTCAGCGCCCTCCGTGTTGACCTGGAAGAACGATTTGGCCGGGACGCGGAACCGCACGCCGTCGATCTCCTCTTCAAGCCATGGCCGGCCACGAAGCGTGTGGAGATCGTCGTGCGACCGGACAACCACCGAGGCGTCCCACGTCGAGGCCTGGTCCGGCGCACGGCCCTCGAGGAGTATCAGGTTGTCGCCGGTGTTGACACCGGTTCGAAGCACGACCTTACGCACACCGGTGAGATCGCCAAGCGCAGCGAAGCGCTCGGCGAGCTGCCGCTTCAGGAGCGGGCAGCCGTTGAGAGCGACCAGACGGTTCGATGCATGCTCGTGAAGCGCCGGCCGTCCATCCGAGACGGCGAAGTCCATCCGGTTGCGATAGGCATACGGGGATCCGGGCGCCATGGTGGGCCGAACGTCGACGCCGTCGAGCCGACCCAGGTGCGCGAGCTGGCCCGCGACCACATCCCGCTTCCAGTCGAGCTGTCGCTCGTAGGTCGCGTACTGCCAGGTGCAACCGCCGCACTTCCCGAACGCAGGGCACGGGGCTTCGACGCGGTCAGGTGACGCCTCAGTAACCCGGACGAGTTTTGCCCGCGCCCAGCGCCGTTTCTCGCCGACCACCTCCACTTCGACTCGCTCGCCCGGCATCGCACCGGCGACGAAGTGAGCTTTCCCCTCGAACCGGCCGACCGCCTCGCCCCCATGAGCGATCCCGTCGATGGTGAGTTCTCGCATGGAGCGCACGCTAGTGGCGAAGAGCCCTGAGACCTGAGACCTGAGACATCAGACCGTCGCGTGTCTCGTGTCTTCGATCTATCTCTCCCTAACCTCCCGCACATGCGGATTGGGCTCTCGTGACGAACATCCTCTGGTTTCACTCACACTGGGTGTGGGTTGCGCTGGCCACGACGGGTCTCGTCGGACTGTGGGGACTCGGGCTGGCGGTGCTCCGAAGGAGGCCGGGTCGGGCGTTTGGGGTAGCGGTCGGTGTAGCCATCGTTGTGATGCTGATCCAGATCTCGGCGGGTGTTGCGCTGTACATGTATGGACTGCGCCCTCTGAATGGATTCCACGTGTTCTACGGCATCCTGATCGTGGTGACTTTCAGCCTTGCGTACGTGTACCGAGCTCAGCTCGCGCGGAAGCCGGCGCTCTGGTACGGCCTCCTGCTCTTGTTCGTCATGGGACTCGGTTTTCGGGCCTGGTCCAACGTGGGCTGATCCCGGCCCTAGGATGTCGCGCCCTAAGGGGAAGGACCACAACGTGCTGAACGGGAAACGGCTGGTGATCACCGGTGTGCTGACGGACGATTCGATCGCGTGGCATGTTGCGAAGATCGCTCAGGAGCAGGGCGCGGAGATCGTGCTCACCGGGTTCGGCCGAGCGATCCGACTCACCGAACGTTCCGCGAAGCGGCTTCCTGATCCTCCGCCCGTACTCGAGCTCGACATCAACGACCCCGGCCACATGGACGCGTTGGCTGCCGACCTCACCGAGCGGTGGGGTGTTGTTGACGGGGCGCTGCACGCGATCGCGTTCGCACCCGAAGACGCACTCGGCGGCAACTTCCTCGATACTCCGGCTGAGTCCGCATCAACCGCGTTCCTGACGTCGGCGTTCTCGTACAAGACGCTCGCGGTAGGTCTTCTGCCGCTGATGCGGGTCGCGGGCGGGGGGTCACTGGTGACGCTCGACTTCGACAACTCGACGGCATGGCCCGCATACGACTGGATGGGCGTCTCCAAGTCCGCCCTCCAATCCGTTACGCGATACCTCGCCCGATACCTTGGTGATGACGGGATTCGGGTCAACGCTGTTGCGGCCGGCCCGCTCGCCACGGTGGCGGCGAAGTCGATCCCCGGCATCGACGAGTTCATCAACGCGTGGCACGAGCGAGCCCCGTTGCCCTGGGATATCCACGACCCCGACCCCGTCGCGAGGATGGTGTGCGTGCTGCTCTCCGATTGGTCGCTCGCCACCACCGGAGAGATCGTGCACGTCGATGGTGGGTTTCACGCAATCTCGCTCGATCGGCGTACCTCCGAGGAGTGACGCGGCCGATTGTCCGCGCGCCTCCGCACTCGTCGGTAACCTCTCCAGATGTCCAGAGTGCTGCTTCTCTTTGGTGGTCGTTCAGCCGAGCACGAGGTCTCGTGTGTTTCGGCGGTGGCGATCCACGACGCCCTCGTCGAGGCCGGTCACCGCGTTATTCCTGTCGGCATCGACCGCGACGGCGCCTGGTGGATCGTCGATACCGCGCACCGACCCTTTCGCGCCGAAGGACGCACCGCCGCCCTCCGCCTGCCAGACGGCCGGCTGCTCGTTGGAGACAACGCCGTCAACTACGACGTGGTGTTCCCGGTTCTGCACGGTCCCTACGGGGAGGATGGAACTATCCAGGGTGTGTTCGAAATCGCAGGTAAGCCGTACGTGGGATGCGGGGTATTGCCTTCAGCGCTTGCGATGGACAAGGACATAGCCAAGAGCGCCTTTGAGGCTGCGGGGATACCCACATCTCGATGGCGGGTCGTTCGCGGCCCGGAGTACCGCGAGGATCCCGACGCCACGGCAACATCGATTCTCAGGGAACTCGGATTGCCGGTATTCGTGAAACCAGCAGAGCTCGGCTCTTCGGTCGGCATCAGCAAGGCGGAGAAACAGGTCGAGGTCAAGCGCGCCATCGAAGTTGCGCTGCGATATGGCGAGAAGGTGGTCGTCGAGGAGTTCATCTCCGGCCGAGAGATCGAAGTCGCCGTCCTGGGCGGACCCCGGACCGCGCTCGCCGGTGAGGTCCACTCGGCAGGGGAGTGGTACGACTACGCCTCGAAATACGAGGACGAAGCGAGCGATTTCGAGGCACCGGCGCGCCTGTCGGAGCAGCGGATGGCCGAGGTGCGTTCCCTGGCCGCTCGAGCCTTCCAAGCGATCGAGTGCCGCGGCTTGGCACGGATCGACTTCTTCTACCTCGATGGAGGGCGCGGGTTCCTGATCAACGAAGTGAACACGATGCCGGGCTTCACGCCGATCTCCGGCTTCCCGAAGATGTGGGCCGCCACCGGCATGACCTACGCGGAACTCTGCAACGAACTGGTGACTCTCGCAACCGTCGACTAGCCAGATTGGCCTGTCGGGTCGCTTGCGAGCGATGCGGAGTTGGCGATTCGGTCGCTAGATCCTGATGACCGGACAGGTCAACGTGCGGACGATGCCATCAACCGGCTGGACAGCTGTGACGACGAGCTGACCGAGGGCGTCGACATCTTCAGCTTCGACGAATACCACCACGTCGTACGGGCCCGTTACCGCTTCGGTTGAGATGACACCGGGCAATCCCCGGATGCCTCCCGCGACGTCGGCGGCTCTGCCGGTGTCCGTCTGAATCAGGACGTATGCTCGGACCAAGGTTCCTCCTCGCTCTGGGAGGTCAGTGTACCGGAGCAGTGGGGGGCTTAGTAGCCGTCCGCGCCGAATCGAAGATCGCGAGCGAAGAGTCGTCCATCGTCCTCGTCGGCATTGAAGATCACCCGCTGTCCCTGGCGCAACATACGGAACATCGAGCCTTCGAGCGAGCCTGGGCGGAGATAGACCTCGGAGCGGTCGTCGTCACGCACGATGACACCGACCCCGGATCGAGGATCGTAGACCTTGACGACCCCCTGCACGAGCTAGACCTTCTCGACTTTGCCGGCCTTGATGCACGAGGTGCATACGCGGATACGCCGGGAGTTGCTGCCGTGTTTCACGCGAACGCGCTGGATGTTTGGGAGCCACCGGCGGCTGGAACGTTTGTGCGAGAAGCTCACTTGCTTGCCGAACCACGGCTCCTTGCCGCAGACTTCACACCGGTATGACATGTGGGAGGACCTCCTGAGGTGACCCGGGAGGCTAGCAGGGTCGGGTGAACAACAACCTTCGAACCGAGACAGACCATCATGGTTCCGTGACCTCGAACGACGCACCGGCGAGGGGCCGAAGCCTCGCGTATCTCAACAGCATCCCGATCAGCGCGGTCAAGGACATCGGCGCGCGCAGGGCGAAGCGACTGACCGACGCGGGCATTGCTTCGGTGGCTCAGCTGTTACTGCATACGCCGCGTCGGTACCTCGACCGGTCGCAGCTGTTCGATCTGACCTCTGTGCCACTTGGCGAAGAAGTCACGGTTGGGGGTGTGGTTCAGAGTGTCTCGCGGCGACGTATCTCGAAGAACCGCACGATGGTCGAGGCGACCATCGGCGACGGTACAAGCACGCTGCACGCCGTCTGGTTCAACCCGTACTTGAAGCTCGAAGAGGGCGAGGAGGTGGCGATCTCCGGGAAGGCAGAACTGTTCCGCGGGCGCCTCCAGATGAAAGCACCCGACTTGGATCGGCTTGATCAGGAGGACGCACTCGTTACTGGACGAGTTGTACCGGTCCACCCAAGCGTCGGTGGGATGAAACCGATGAAGATCCGCGAGGCGATGGCGAACGCCCTGCGGCGCTCACGGCCGATCACTGAGGTTGTGCCGACCGACATCTTGAGCCGCCTCGGCCTCGTCGGCCGTGACCAGTCGATTGCGACGATCCACTTCCCGGATGATCACGCCGAGGCGGGTCGTGCGCGCGAGCGGCTCATCTTCGATGAGTTCTTCAGGATCCAGGTCGCCCTCGCCATGCGCAAGCAACGCCAAGGGCGTGAGGCCAAGGGGACCCCACACACACTCGATGGCCCCGTCCTGGACCAGTTCCTCGCGGCGCTGCCGTACCGACTGACCGGCTCCCAGGAGCGGGTGATCGAGGAGATACGGATCGACCTTGCGGGACGGCACCCGATGCACCGGCTGCTGCAGGGCGAGGTTGGTTCCGGCAAGACGGTGGTTGCGTTGGCGACGCTGCTCGTGGCCGCTCAGGGCGGCTACCAGGGCGCCATCATGGCGCCCACTGAGGTTCTCGCCGAGCAACACTATCTGTCGACCGTGGACGCCCTTGAGTCCGCAGGGCTCGCTCCAGACGGCGGTCCGGACGCCTCGGGCACCGGCAATCTGTTCGCTCGCGACGGAAAACCTGACGTGCGCGTGGCGCTCCTCACCGCAAATCGCGCCATCACGAACTTTGGTGGGAGCGCCGATCGAGGGACCGTGACCGGGTGGATCGCGGACGGCGTGGTCGACATCGTGATCGGCACACATGCTCTTATCCAGGAAGGGGTCCACTTCGGACGACTCGGCATTGCGGTTGTCGACGAGCAGCACCGGTTCGGCGTGCACCAAAGGGTGATGTTGCGAGACAAGGCATCCGACCACGATCCGGATCTGTTGATCATGACGGCTACCCCGATACCGAGGACACTCTCGATGACTCTCTATGGCGATCTGGATGTGTCGGTTCTCGATGAGCTCCCACCGGGGCGCACGCCGGTTGTGACTCGGCACGTGCCCAAGGATCCGGAATCCCTCGAAGTGGTGTACGACCTGGTGCGGAGCGAGGCAGCCGCAGGGCGGCAAGCATTTGTCGTGTGTCCCCTCGTTGAAGACTCGACGAAGATGGAAGCGAAGTCGGCGTCCGCAGAGTACGAGCGGCTGAAGTCCGTCTACCCCGGTCTTCGCCTCGGTCTCCTCCACGGTCAGATGCGTCCTTCGGAGAAGGACGACGTCATGCACCAATTCCGGGCCGGTGATCTCGACGTCCTCGTCGCCACGACCGTCATCGAGGTCGGAATCGACGTTCCGAACGCCACCGTGATGGTGATCGAGGATGCCGACCGGTTCGGCCTCAGCCAACTCCACCAGTTGCGAGGCCGCGTGGGTCGCGGAGCGGATGCCGCAACCTGTCTCCTGGTCGCCGAACCCAAGACGAGCGACGGGGAAGAGCGGATCGCCGCGATGGTGGCTACCACCGATGGGTTCCGACTCGCCGAAGAAGACATGCGCATTCGCGGCCAGGGGACGGTGTTCGGGGCTCGGCAGTCGGGTATGACCGACCTGCGGCTTGCCGATCTGCTCCGTGATGTTGATTCCCTCATCGCCGCGCGGCGCGAGGCGTTCGGCCTCGTTCAGAACGATCCCGACCTTACCGACAATCCGGAGCTCGCCGAAGAAGTGCAAGCGCTGCTCGGCGAGGATGCAGAATGGCTCGAACGAAGCTGATTCCTGGAAGGAGTGCTGGCGCCCATGCGGATCATCGCCGGTGAAGCCAAAGGCCGCCGCCTCGCCGCGCCCCGAGTCGGTACCCGCCCGTTCACCGGGCGGGCGAAGGAAGCGGTGTTCTCGTCGCTCCACCAACATGTGCCCGGCAGTCTGGTGCTCGACCTCTTCGCAGGGAGCGGCTCGCTCGGCCTCGAAGCGCTGAGCCGCGGGGCGCAGTCTGTCGTATTCGTGGAGAACGACCGCGGAGCGATTGCGGTCCTCGCCGACAATGTTGCGTCGGTTGGCCTCGGGGGTGACGTGGTGAATGCCGATGTCGAGCGTTTCCTCGAGCGGGACAACGGCACGTACACACTCGTGTTCGTTGATCCTCCATACGTGCTCGACGACGAACGGGTGGACCGGGTCCTCGGCCTCGTTGAGGATCACCTCTCCGAGGACGGCCGCATCATCGTGCACCGCCGAGCGGGGGGAACAGCGCCGGAGTCCGATAATCTGCGGTGCACCGGCCGGCGACGGTACGGTGACAGTGAGATCTGGATCCTCGAGAAGGAGCAACCGTGACCGCGGCGCTAGTCCCCGGCAGTTTCGACCCGCCCACGAACGGGCACCTTGATGTCATTGAGCGCTGCGTCGGCATCTTCGATGAGGTGATCGTGGGCGTGATTCGGAATCCCTCCAAGTCTCCGCTCTTTGACGAATCGGAGCGGATCGAGATGCTCACCGAGCTCTGCTCGCAGTGGGAAACGGTCCGCGTCGGGTCATTCGGCGGTTTGCTGGTCGATTATGCGGCGCAGGCCGGAGCCGATGTTGTCGTCAAGGGCCTCAGGGCCATGACCGACTTCGACTACGAGTTTCAGATGTCGCAGATGAACCGCCATCTCTCCGGGATCGTCACACTGTTCGTGGCAACCAAACCCGAGTACGGGTACCTATCGTCGTCGCTGGTCAAAGAGGTGTCCCGTCTCGGCGGGGCGGTCGACGCGCTCGTTCCTGCGAGTGTCGCGGCTGCCATGAAGGAGCGTTACGCATGACCATGGAACATCCCGATCATCCGCAATCACCGCCACCGGTGCCGGGTGGGCTGCTCGACATGCTCGAGAATCTGATGATCGAGATCGAGAACGCGCGCCAGGTTCCGCTGTCGAACAGTGTGATGATCAACCAGGACGACACGCTCGACGAACTCGCCCGAATTCAGAGTGGGCTCCCGGAGGAGCTCCGAGCAGCCCGATGGATGGTGCGTGAACGCGAGGCCTACATCGCACGGACCAACGAGAAGGCCCGCGAAGTTATTGCGGATGCAAAGCAGCGATCCGATCAGATGGTCTCGGAGTCGTACATTGTCCAGGAGGCCGTCGAAGAGGCGAACACCCTGGTCAGAAACGCCGAGACTGAAGCCCGTCGGATCCGCCTCGAGGCGGAAGATTTTGCCGAACGGCATCTCGCCGAGGCAGAGCAGGTTCTCGCCGAACTCCTTCGTTATGTTCGCGAGGCACGGTCCGAGCTTCACCAGTCGCTGCCGCCGAGCGCACCACCCCCGGTGAGCCAGTGACCAGTAGCAAGTAGCACGTACTGAGTTGTGGGGAGGCGGTGCTGGTGAAGCGATCTCCGTTTGTTGTTGATGTATCTGATCTGTTGGGGCGGGATGTTCCTCCGCGAGCTGTTGTCGTCGAGGCGGTCGTCGATTGGCGCCTCGAGATGAGTCGGATCCTGCCCGATCCACCGTTGGTCGCCGAGTTGTCCGTGGCACCGGTGCCCGGCGGAGTCCTGGTGCGCGGAGAGGTCTGTTATTCCGTGGAGCACACGTGCCGCAGATGTCTGACCGAGTTCGTTGATGATGGGTGTGACCCGGCAATGGGCCTCTTCGAGTCGAAACCCGGAGAGGACGCCTACCCAATCGAGGGGACGACCATTGACCTCGAACCGTTCCTTCGCGACGACACACTTCTTGGTCTTCCGCTTCTCCCGATCTGCAACGAAACCTGCGAGGGACTTGTGAGTACAGCAGAAACGGACTTGAATACCGACCCCCCGGGCGATCCGGACGACACCGGCTCACCGTTCGCCGTGCTGCGCGATCTTCTCCCGCCCGGAGACTGACGAAACGAGGTTCTCCTGATGGCAGTTCCAAAGAAGAAGATGTCGCGATCACGTACTCGCCGGCGCAAGGCACAGTGGAAGGTGTCGAGTCCGACGTTTGCCACCTGCGGACAGTGTGGTGCCAAGCACACTCCACATCGAGTGTGTCAAGAGTGCGGCAGCTATAACGGCCGCGAAGTCATCGCAGAAGTCTGACATCGTTATGCCGACGGTCGTCGTCGACGCGATGGGTGGCGACCATGCTCCGCTCGAAGTTGTTCGCGGGGCGGTTGATGCTGCGTCGAACGGCGTCGATGTTCTCCTCGTCGGTGACCACGTTCAGATCGCTCCCGTTCTCGAGCGATTCGAGGCCGATCTTCCGGTAGTCCACGCGAGCGAGGTCGTCGAGATGGGCGAGGATCCCTCTCGCGCCGTACGAGGCAAGAAGGATGCTTCGATCATGGTGGCCGCTCGCCTCATCAAGGACGGCGAAGCTGAGGCATTGGTCTCAGCGGGGAGCACAGGAGCCGCTCTTGCCGCTTCCGCTTTTGTGATTGGTCGCCTCCCCGGCGTCTCCAGACCGGCGATCGCGTCAATCTTCCCAACACGCGAGGTCGTGCTCGACGTCGGCGCCAATCTCGAGGTCGGTCCGGAGCAACTCGCGCAATTCGGCGTGATGGGATACGCCGTGGCCGAGGTTTTTCTCGAGATCGAGGATCCGCGCGTCGGGCTTCTGAACATCGGCGAGGAGGCGGGAAAGGGCCGTGACCTCGAACAGGCTGCCTACCGGCTCCTTGCTGATGCCACAGGGCTCAACTTCGTTGGTAATGTCGAAGGCCGTGATCTCGGTCGAGACCGAGCCGACGTATTTGTGACTGATGGGTTCACCGGCAACGTGCTCCTCAAGACCGGGGAAGGGACCAGCCGTGCCCTGTTCCGTGTGCTGATGGAGTTCCTGCAGGCCGATGAATACCAATCGGCACTCGGAGAGCTGATGCCGGCATTCATGAAGCTCCGTCAACACATCGATCCCGAGACGATCGGCGGAGCCCATCTTGTGGGGACCAAAGGTGTAGTGGTGATCGCCCATGGGGCCAGCTCACACCGCGCGGTGGCGAATGCGATCACCATGGCGGCGGAGGGCGCGAGCCGCGGGCTTGTGGACCTCGTTGCCGACGGCATCGGACGAGCCGCGAGATGACCGGCTACGCGTTCGATCACGCGAGCGCCGCCGGCCATTTTGAAGGTGTTTTCGGATATCGAATCGCCGATCCCGACCTGCTCGAGACGGCACTCACACATCCGTCGTACGCATCCGAGAACCCGCGGGCTACGGACTATCAACGGCTCGAGTTTCTCGGAGATGCGGTACTCGAGCTCGCCGTGACGAGCTTCATCTACGAGGAATACCCTGCAGCGACCGAGGGCGAGATGACGTTGCTCCGGGCAGCCGTCGTGTCGGAATCGGCACTCGCCTCAATTGCCGAAGCCTGGGGACTGTGTGATCGGCTGCTCCTCGGCCGGGGGGAGGAGTTATCCGGGGGCCGTGGCAAACGGTCGATCCTGTCTGATGTGGTCGAGTCGCTCCTCGCGACCGTGTACCTCGATGCAGGGTTCGCGCAAGCGAAACAGATTGTTCGCGACCATTGGGCCCCGATGATCCGGGAACGAGCGGGGACACCGGGACAACGCGACTTCAAGACGCGTCTCCAGGAGACACTCGTGGCTGCGGGCCGGACTATCGAGTACACCGTCACCGAAACCGGTCCGCAGCACGCAAGACATTTCGCTGCAACCGTGCGCTCCTCCGGCGAGGATCTCGCCAGTGGTTCGGGTACCTCGAAGAAGCGAGCCGAACAAGACGCAGCAAGAAAGGCTCTGGAGTTGTGGGACGGCGGTTTGTAGCCCGGATCGTTGGTTCCGACGCCGGTGCCTCGCTACCACGCTGCCGAGACGGCGCTGCACCCGGTCGTTTCGGGGCTATCTCCCTCGGCCACACTGCCACAGCGTTCATGCCGGCGACCGGTGGTCGATAGTCACACCCATGTAATTTGCAGCACTATGCTCCGCCGCTGTGCTGCTGAAGAAGCTCACGCTTGTCGGCTTTAAGTCTTTCGCCGACCGGACCCGGCTCGAATTCGATGCCGGGGTGAACGTCGTGGTGGGGCCGAACGGCTCCGGGAAGTCCAACTTGCTCGATGCGATTGCCTGGGTCATGGGTACGCAGGCCACCAGGTCTCTCCGGACCGAGAAGATGGAGGATGTGGTGTTTGCCGGGACGGCCACCCGGCCGTCGGTGTCTCGTGCCGAAGTGGCGCTCACCTTCGACAACAGCGACGGATTCCTCCCGATCGACCTCTCCGAGATCACGATCACGAGACGCCTCTACCGGGACGGCACGTCCGAGTATGAGATGAACCGAACTCCCTGCCGCCTCCTCGACATCCAGGAACTCCTTTCGGACGGCGGGGTCGGCCGCCACCAGCATGTCCTGGTCTCTCAAGGGCAGATCGGCACGGTGCTCACGGCTCGTCCGGATGAACACCGAGCCGTCATCGAAGAAGCAGCGGGAATCACGAAACATCGCGGCCGCAGGGACCGGGCCATTCGACGCCTCGACGCGACCGCACTGGATGTCGACCGCCTCAACGACATTCTTTCCGAGAAGCGTCGGGCGCTGCGCCCCCTGAAGCGCCAAGCCAACGCTGCTGCCCGCCACGGGTCGGTGAAGGCCGAAGCGAAAGCACTCCGACTCTGGCTGGGCGCCGAGGCGATACGCCAGCTTCGCACCCGCGAAGCCGAAGCCTCGGCCGAAGATGAGTCACGGTCGGAGCAGCTGGCAATCGAGGAGGCCGAATTCACCGACCTCCTCCTCGAGCTCAGCGGGCTGCGTGCGTCTGCCGGTGAGGCCGGTGCGGCGCTCGAACGAGATACAGCCGCGGCCGCTCGCCTCGAGACCGTTGTCGAACGTCTCCGGCGGTACGGCCTTGTTGCGCGTGAGCGGCGAGCCGCTATTGAAGGCAGAATCGAGGGTGCAGGGGAGCGGCGCGCCGATCTCTCAGCAGAGATGGAAGAACTGGTGGCCGGGATTGACGAAACGGCGAGCGCCGAGCACCGACTCGCCGACGAGGTCGAACGTCGGACCGTCGCACTCGAAGCGCTCGAGGACGAGGAACGCACGATCGCGGAACAGGTCCAGCTTCCGGCAGAAGGCCTCGTGGCCAACCTGCGGGGTGATCTCAGGGCGCTCGAGAACGCATCGGAACGGGACCGTCGCGAACTGGAAGCGATGGTGTCGCGTCGTCGCGTAGTTGTCGATCGCCTCGACGAGGAGACGAGCGAGAGTGTCGAGCTGAATCGATCGATTCAGCAGGCTGATGCCGCGGTGACGGCAGCCCAACGCGGATACTACGAGTCGCGGTCCCATCGCGAGTCAGCTGAGAATACGTGGGAGCAGGTCGATCTCGAGCATTCCGACGTGCTCCTCGCAATTGCGGCAGGCGAGGCGAGAATCGAGGCCCACGAAGCTGCGATCGCGGGCATCGGAGATCCGGGGGCGCGCACGATCACCGAGCGCCACGACGGCGTGGTCGGGGTTGTCGCGGCGTCGCTCGATGCACCTCCCGAAGTCGCCGACGCCGTGGACCGGGCGCTTGGTGCCTGGGCCGACGCCTTCCTCGCTTCCGACCGCGACAGCATTCACAGCCTGACCGCCGAACTCAAGGGAGAAGGGCTCGGTGGTGTGTCACTTGTCAGTCGGGCGCAAGCTGCCGACGTTCCGGCTCGTGAAGCCGCCGCTGAACTCGGCCTCGATGCCCTCGTCGATCTTCTCGGACCCAGTGCCGACCTCGCCGTTGCCGCGGCCCTCCTCGGTGATGTCGTGTACGCCGCGGGGTGGGAAGCTGCGTGGCGAGTTGCCGAGCGCTATCCACATCTGCGCGCTGTCACCCCCGAAGGAGATGTGATAGCAGCGTCCGGAATCCATGTGGCACAGCCCGATGGGACGGGTTTTGCGGCGCTCGAGGCGGCCCGTGTCGATCTCGAGATTGCCGAGCGGGAGCGATCACGGACGGAGAGCCGCCGGACAGCGGCGAAGCGGGACCTAGAGGCTGCCAGACGGGTCGAACGCACCGCATTGGACGATGTCGAGGCTCTCGAGGCACGTATCGCCGGTCACACCGAAGCTCTCGACTTGGTGGGCCGCGCCCGCGCCGAAGGTGAATCGGAACTCGAGCGGTTGGAGATGAGGTCTGCAGCGCTCGCCGAGGCCGACGCGGCACGAACTGAAAGAATTGCCGAACTCCGTGAGCGACTCGCCGACCTCGAAGGCGAGGAGGCTGCGCGCCAAGCTGCGTGGGAGGCGCTGAACCTGCGACGGCAAGAACTGGCGGCTCGCAGAGATGAGGCTCGGCGCGTGCGCGATGAGTCCGCAGCCGAACTCGCGGGGCTCTCGGAGCGGCGCACGCTGCTCCAGCGACGGATCGAGCGCGTGGAGCTGGAGCTCAACCAATTGGAGCTGCTCCCCGACGACGACCCACGGATCTCGGCGTTGGCCGACATCGAGTCTCGTTCTGCTCGCGTCACAGCTCTGGCCCAGAACCACATTGGCGAGCTGAGAGCGCGGCAACGTGAACTTCGTCTCGAAGTGAGAGACGCTTCCGATGCCCTCGGAGTTGCAGAAGCGCGGCGGGAGGAGCTCGAAGCTTCGATCTCGCTCGCCAAGGAGCGCCGGTCGGTCCTCGCAGTTGAGCTGGCCGAAGTGCGGATCCGCATGGAATCGGCCGCGGAGCGCTTGCGCCGAGACGCCGACGCATCAGCTGATGAGGCGCTTGCCGCTCTCCGTCCGTCGCTTGACGAGGGTGTTGATCCCAAGGATCGTCTTGCGAGTCTCGAGGCCGATCTGCGCCGCATGGGCCCAATCAATCCGTTGGCGGCCACCGAGTACGACGAACTCGCAGGCGAGGTTGCGCTGCTTGACGATCAGCTCGCCGATCTCAACGAGTCGAGGAGTGAACTCCGCAAAGTGATCGCTGCTCTCGACGAGGAGATGGCAAGCCTGTTCATGGTTGCCTTCGAGGAGATCTCAGCGCTGTACCAGGAGAACTTCGCTCAGGTGTTCCCCGGGGGGCGAGGAAGGCTGCGTTTGGTTGATCCCGATCATCCCCTGGAGTCCGGGGTCGAGGTGGAGGCGCAACCCCACGGCAAGAAGGTCGGCCGGCTTGCATTGCTCTCCGGTGGTGAGCGAAGCCTTGCCGCACTGGCGTTCCTGTTCGCCGTGTTCCGCGCCAGACCGAGCCCGTTCTACGTTCTCGACGAGGTAGAGGCGGCGCTCGACGACGCAAACCTGCACCGTTTCCTACGACTCGTCGACACTCTCCGATCATCCGCCCAGCTGGTCATCATCACCCACCAGCAACAGACAATGGGAGCCGCCGATATGCTGTACGGCGTGACCATGGAACCCGGCGAGTCCTCGAAGGTTCTTGCACGGCGCATGGTGAACTCGACCGCCTAGGGCTCTTTCTCGGTCGCAAGGAGAATTCGTGGATACCAGCCTGTTGATTCTGCTCGTTGCGGTGGTGGTGATTGTTGCGATTGTTGCGATCGTCCTGGTTCAACGATCGCGTACGGCGGCTCGGCCGTCGGCTCCAACCGCCGTCGAAGCTCCCGAACGCGGCCTCCGATCGCAGCTGTCGCGAACGAGATCGGCCATCGGCGGAACACTCGGAACGCTGCTTCGTTCCGACAACCTCGACGACGCGTTCTGGGATGAGCTCGAGGAGACCCTGATCGCCGCTGACGTCGGCGTCGGCCCTTCTACCGCAGCCGTGGAGCAAGTGCGCAAACAGCGGCCCGCCGACGGGGAACAGGCGCGTCTGCTGCTCGAACAAGCCCTCATCTCCCAGCTCTCCGGCCGCGACCGCTCGTTACACCTCGAAGGCAAGCCCGCTGTGGTGCTTGTTGTTGGAGTGAATGGCACGGGGAAGACGACGTCGATAGCGAAGATCGCGGGCCTCCTGGGTGAGAACAGCCAGACCGCCGTGCTCGGCGCTGCCGACACCTTCCGCGCTGCTGCAGACGAGCAGCTTCGCACGTGGGCAGGACGGGTCGGCGTGGAAGTGGTCTCCGGTGCTCCGGGATCCGATCCGGCTTCGGTGGCGTACGACGCCTATCAGTCGGCTGAGTCTTCGGGAGCTGATGTTGTGCTCGTCGATACCGCGGGCCGCCTCCATTCCAAGTCCAACCTCATGGATGAACTCGAGAAGGTGGCCCGGGTGCTGAGACGGGAGGCCGGGGAGATCGGCGAGGTCCTGCTGGTCCTCGACGGCACCACCGGCCAGAACGGGATTGGCCAGGCCCGCAGTTTCGCGGATTCTGTCGGAGTCACCGGGATTGTCCTCACAAAGCTCGATGGAACCGCGAGAGGAGGGATCGCCATTGCCGTCGAGCAAGAGCTCGACATCCCGGTGAAGTACATCGGTGTCGGCGAAGGCGTCCACGATCTCGTACCATTCGAACCGAAAGCGTTCGTCGAAGCCCTCCTGGAGCCATGACAGAAGCACAACGCCTCATCGAAGAAGCCGGCGCCGCGGCGGAGCAGTCATACTCGCCGTACAGCAACTACCGCGTCGGTGCGGTTGTCGTGACGCCCGACGGCGCTGAATACCACGGCTGCAACGTTGAGAACGCCGCCTACGGTGCTTCGATTTGCGCCGAGGCGAATGCCATTGCCAACGCAGCAGCTCAGGGCGTCCGAGCCATCGACACCGTTGCCGTCACCTGCCTCGACGGTCAGGCCTGCTCACCCTGCGGGAACTGCCGCCAAATCATGCGCGAGTTCAATGTCCGGACCGTGATACTCACTGACGAGGCCGGCGACCCGGTTGAGTACACGCTCGAGGAGTTGCTGCCCCGGTCGTTTGGACCCGAAGACCTGACGTAGTTGAGTCGTCAGCAGTCCTGACATGATCTCGTGTCTTGCTACTTGATACCTGCTACTTCTGTCTCAACGCCTCGGTGAGCTTTGGAATCACCTGATGGAGATCTCCGACGATTCCGAGGTCTGCGACGGCGAAGATCGGGGCTTCTGCGTCCTTGTTCACCGCGATGATCGTTCCGGAGTCCTTCATTCCGACCAGGTGCTGCATTGCACCCGAGACGCCGGCAGCGATGTAGACATTCGGCTTGATGGTCTTGCCCGTCTGTCCGACCTGAAGCCTCGCCGGGACCCATCCCGCGTCAACGACGGCGCGGGTCGCGCCGACTGCAGCGTCAAGTTGAGACGCCAGGTCTTCGACCACGGCCCACTTCTCCTCGCTGCCAACACCACGTCCGCCTGCCACAACCACGGCGGCGGCCTCGAGATCGGGGCCCTCGCTTTCTTCGACGTGTGATTCGACGACGACGGCGCTGCCGGATCTCCCGACGTCCGGTGTGGCGACCGGGACGACGGTCGGAGATCCGCCATCGGACGGCTCTGCTGCGAACGCTTTGGGCCGAACAAGGACAATTGCAGGTGCGGGTCCCGTGAATCGGGTGATGACGGCCTGCGTTCCACCAAGAATCTCGCTCGTGACGCTCACTGCTTCATCAGTCGATACATCAACGGCGTTGGCGAGCAGAGGCCGACCGAGCCTGGCCGAGAGTCGTCCACCGACGTCGCGATCGGTGTTGTTCATTCCGAACAACACCAGATCAACACCCTGCTCCTCGATGAGGGTCGCAAGCGCCGACGCGGCGGAAGCCGACGGCAGATGGTTGTCAGTCGTGAGGTGGTAGATGGTGGACGCACCGTGTGAGCCCAATTCCGCGATTGCGGCATCGGCGCCTGCCCCAATGTGGAACACCGATACTTCACCGATGGTTCGAGCCTTGCTGAGGAGTTCGAGTGCCGAACCGGATGCGTGTCCGTCCATCTCCTCGCTGAATACCCACGTAGTCATTCAGATCACCTTTGCCTGTTCCAGGAGGGCGACAATCTTGAGATAGCCATCTCCGTCGTCCTCAACGACCTCGCCGGCTTCTCGACTCGGAACCGGTTCGACCGATGTGATGGCCTGGCCTGCGCCCATTTCGCCGACCTGATCGCCGGTGAACCCGAGATCCTCGGCCGAGAGCGTATCGATCGGCTTCTGCTTGGCCTGCATGATTCCCTTGAAGGTGGGGTAGCGGGGCTCAACAACGCCGGAGGTCACCGACAGCAGCGCGGGAAGCGGCGCTTCAACGACGTCATAGCCGCCCGCTGTCTGCTGCTCGATGCGGACGACGCCGTCCGCCGCCTCAACCTTGCGTGCGAAGGTGAGCGACGGAACGTCGAGCAACTCTGCGATCTGCTGAGGCACCACGCCGGAGTATCCGTCGGTCGACTCGGTGCCTGCGATCACCAGGTCGAACCCTTCCCGCTCCATGGCCGCTGCGAGAACTCTCGACGTGGTCAACGCATCGGATCCGGCCAGGGCCTCATCGTCGATGATGACCGCCTTGTCCGCTCCCATCGCCAACGCCTGGCGAATTCCCTGGAGTGACCCTGAAGGAGACATCGAGTAGAGGGTGACCGAGCCGTCGTTCCCTTCGGCCAGTTGGAGCCCAACCTCGACGCCGAACCGATCGGTGTCATCGAGGACCTGATCATTCGGGCGAATGACGCGGTGGGTGTCCTCCGCGAGTTCGTAGGGCGTCGCCGGGTCTGGGATCTGCTTCACACAGACCGCGATTCTCATGACTGTGTCGCTCCTTGTTTCGGGTACCGAGATCATACCCCAACTTTGAGCGACGACTCAAAAACCGGTCTCGCCGTCCACGAGCATCGGGAGGAGCGCATCGAGCACAGCGGTGAAGCGAGTTCGCGCCTCGGCGGCCGTCGCGGTGACCTCTTCGTGAGACAGCGGCGTGTCGGTGATTCCTGCGGCGTAGTTCGTGACGAGGGAGATGCCGGCAACCTCGACGCCCATATGGTTGAGCGCAATTGCCTCCGGAACCGTCGACATGCCGACGAGGTCGCCACCGGCCCGCCTCACCATCTCGATCTCTGCCGGCGTTTCATAGCTCGGTCCGAGGAACCACGCATAGACACCCTCGTGATACCGGACCGACGCGGCCTCAAATGCACGCTTCATAGTGTTGCGGAGACGGAGTGAGTACACCTCGCTCATGTCGGGGAACCGCGATCCGAGCCGATCGTCGTTCACCCCGACCAACGGATTCCGCGCCGTGTAGTTGAGGTGGTCACGAATGGCGACGAGGTCACCCGGGGCGAGACCTTCGCCGAGACCGCCGGCCGCATTCGTGAGCAGCACCGAACGTGCCCCTGCGAGCGCAGCGGTGCGTACGCCGAACACGACCTCACCCAGCGGCCAGCCCTCATAGGTGTGCACCCGGCCGGCGAACAGCAACACGGCACCATCTCCGACCGGTGCGGAGTACAGGCTTCCGCCGTGGCCCACGACCCGCGGCTCGGGGAAGTGCGGAATGTCTGCATACGGGATCTCAATGGCGTCGTCGAAGGACGATGCGTAGTTGCCGAGGCCCGACCCGAGGACCACGGCCGCGTCGTGGTGGTCCCGACCGGTTCGTTCGGCGATCGCGGCCGCGGCGGCTTGCAGGTCTTCGTAGCTCATTTCACCTCTCCAAGAATCAAAGGACGGGACGGGGGTGCTTCGTCTGCAATCACCCATGCCGGCTCGAGGACCGGCAGACAGGCGCTCAACTGCAACGCCGTGTTGTATCGCACGGTTGCGAGGGCATCACCCGCCGCAACGGTGTCTCCAACTTTTGCGTTGATGGTGATTCCAACGCCTGGGTCGACATCATCTTCCTTCGCCTGACGACCGGCACCGAGCCGTACCGCGGAGCGTCCTACCGCCAGCGCGTCACATCGTTCGACGAAACCGGCCCGGTCGGCGACGACAGTGTGCGTACTCCCTGCGGACGGCAGAAGCGAAGGATCTTCGAGCACGCTCGGGTCCCCGCCTTGTGCCTCGATGACCTTCGCGAAGACTTCGAGACCGGAACCGGACTCGACCGCTGATTGCAGCTGCACTCTGGCCTCCGACCGGTTCGCAGCAACACCTCCGAGGATCAGCATCTCCTCTCCGAGCCGGAAGGTGAGTTCCGTCGAGTCGGGCGGTCCCTCGCCGCGGAGAATCGCAATCGACTCGGCCATCTCGTTGGCATTGCCGACTTCCGTTCCGAGCGGTTGGTCCATGTCCGTGAGGAAGCCGACCACCGGAGTGTCGTGTGATCGCCCGATCCCGACCATGGTCTGGGCCAACTCCGTGCCGGATTCGACGTCTTTCATGAACGCTCCCGAGCCGATCTTGACGTCGAGCACCAGTCCGTCGAGGTCTTCGGCGAGCTTCTTCGACATGATCGACGAGGCGATCAGGGGGATCGCAGGCACGGTGCCACTTGCATCTCTCAGTGCGTAGATCCTCCGATCGGCCGGCACCAGCGTCTCGGATTGGCCGGCGAGAACGAGACCAAGCTCGTCCAGTTGGCGTGTGAACACGTCAGGGTCGAGACGCGTCTTGAATCCAGGGATCGTCTCGAGTTTGTCGAGTGTGCCACCGGTGTGTCCGAGTCCGCGGCCCGACATCATCGGAATCGCGACGCCGCACGCGGTCACGAGCGGTGCCAGTGGAATGCTGATCTTGTCCCCGACGCCGCCGGTCGAGTGTTTGTCGACCTTGGGCATCGATGTGGCGGACAGGTCGAGGACATCCCCCGAGTGCAGCATGGCATCGGTCCACGCTGAGAGCTCGTCGCCGTTCAGACCCTGAAAGATGATCGCCATCAGGAAAGCAGAGAGCTGGTAGTCGGGGATCCGATCCGCCGTGTACTCGGCGATGATCCACTCCAGTTCCTCGGCGGTGAGGACTCCTCCATCACGCTTGGTGCCGATCAGTTCCGGCATGCTGTAGCTCATGTGTCCTCCGAACTCGTCCGCGTATTCTTGCCCGTTGTGACGCGACCGTTGGTGATCGTGACTCCTTCACCGCGAAGCAGTTCGGCCTGACGTTGCTCATGACCCGGTGCCAATCGGCCCGACCGTGCAACAACTCGCCACCACGGGAGGCCGGGAGTCGTGCGAACAAGGTTGCCGACGGCGCGGGCTGCTCCCGGGAAACCTGCCTCCTCCGCGACTTCGCCATAGGACACGACCTCGCCCGCCTCGAGACGCATCAGCACGGTCACGACCTCGTCGCTGAAGTCGTTCACGGCTTCCTCATCGTCAAGAGCTGGTAGTGCTCGTCGACCGAGCTGTCCTCGGCCTCAGGGATGATCTCGAACCGCTCGATGGCAAAGACTTCGCCGAATGCCGCCTTGACTTGATCGTCGGTCCTCCATGAGAAATAGCGGGGCGGATCGTGGACGTCGTCATCCACCAGACCTGTCGACCCGTCGCCACCCCACAGACCCACGACCGCGATGCCATCGCCTACCAGCACTCGATCCATCTCGGCAATCGCCTTCGCCAACTCGGCGTCCGGGGCGTGCATGAAGCAGCTCATGCTCCATATTGCGTCGAACGAACCGTCGGGAAACCGGAGGTCGGCGAAGTCAGCCACCCGGGCATCGAGCCCCTTGGCCTCGCAGCGCTCGATGTTGAGAGGGGAGAGGTCGATGGCGCAGACGCTGAATCCACCACCCGCGAAGAACGCCGCACTGTGGCCGGAGCCGGCACCGATCTCGAGCAAGCGCGTCTTGTGCTCGGCATGCATGGTCTCTGCCAGTCCGATCCGATATTCGTCCCGCCACTGCGGCTCCCCGCGTTCATCGCGCCGAGCCGCGGTCGAGTCGTATGAACGGACGAGGTCCGCTTTGATGGCGCGAGCGTCGGGCGCTGCGCTCACAGCGTCCCGAAGAGCCGATCGCCCATGTCGCCGAGTCCGGGGACGATGTAGGCCCGGTCGTTGAGCTCACGATCGTGTGCAGCGGCGATCACGTGGACATCGGGATGGTCGTCGTACATGCGTCTGACACCTTCCGGTGCCGTGACGACGCAGAGCGCCGTGATGTCGCGAGCACCGGACGACTTGACCTTGTCGACGGCCCACGACAGAGAGCCGCCGGTCGCGAGCATCGGTTCGAGGATGAACACCGACGCGTCCGACAGGTCGGGGAGCCGTGCGTAGTACTCCTGGGGGAGCGCCGTCTCTTCATCTCGCTGCACGCCGGCGAAACCGACTTTGCAGTCGGGGATCATTTCGAGGACCGCGTCGAGCATGCCGAGACCGGCACGAAGTACCGCGACCGCGACAACATCGTCCACGCGGTATCCGATGGTCGTTTCCATCGGCGTCTGGACTTCGATTTCCGTGAGTGGGAGCCGTTTCGTGGCCTCCAGCACGAGGCTGTACGTCAGCCCGCGCGCTGCAGCCCGAAATGCTTCGGGTGTTGTGCGGCTGTCGCGCAGGACGGTGAGATAGTGCCGGGCGAGTGGGTGGTCGATCACTGTGAGATTCATACTCCGAGTCTCGCAGATCATGTGTGCCGCGGCGAGCCGTAGACTCAGCGGCCCATGTTCGATTCTCTCTCCGGCCGACTCAACCAGGCGTTCTCGCAGCTGCGAGGCAAGGGGCGGCTGTCCGAATCTGATGTCAACGACGCTCTCCGAGAGGTGCGAATCGCTCTCCTCGAGGCCGACGTCAATGTGTCGGTTGTGAAGTCGATGCTGGCGCGGGTCAAGGAACGGGCCATCGGCAGCGAAGTCACGAAGAGCCTCACGCCCGGCCAGCAGGTCATCAAGATCGTCCACGAAGAGCTGATCGTCACCCTCGGGGCCGAAGAAGTGCCGCTCGTTCGCCCTGCCGCCCCGCCGCTCGTGATCCTCATGGTCGGACTGCAGGGATCCGGCAAGACGACTACCGCGGCGAAGCTCGCGAGACACGTGAAGGGCAAAGGGAAACGCCCGATGCTTGTGGCAGCAGATCTCCAGCGCCCGGCTGCGATCGATCAGCTCGAATCCCTCGGCAAGCGGATCAACGTCCCCGTGTACGTCGACCGGAAGGCCAGGGCCCCGAGGCTGGTGAAGGCGGCTCTGAAGGAAGCCAGGAACGAGAGTGCCAACGTCGTGATCATCGACACGGCCGGCCGACTCCAGGTGGACAAGGACCTGATGAAGGAGCTCGCTGCCGTTCGGAAGGCATCGACGCCCGATGAGGTCTTGCTGGTTCTCGACGCGATGACCGGTCAGGAAGCGGTCAATGTTGCGAACGGGTTCCTCGAGTACACCGACCTCACCGGACTGGTGCTCACCAAACTCGATGGCGACGCCAGGGGCGGAGCCGCAATCTCGGCTCGTGAGGTGACCGGGCAGCCAATCAAGTTTGTCGGCGTCGGGGAGGGTATCGACGAACTCGATGTCTTCTATCCCGAACGGATGGCGTCGCGTATCCTCGGCATGGGCGACGTGCTCTCACTGATCGAGAAGGCCGAATTGGTCTACGACGAGCAAGAGGCCGAGACGGCCGCTGCCAAGCTCCTCGACTCGTCTTTCAATCTGGAAGACTTCCTCGATCAGTTCCAGCAGATCAAGAAGATGGGGCCATTGCAGCAGCTGGTTGGTATGCTCCCAGGCGCCGGATCGGCACTACGCGACGTCGAGATCGACGACCGTCAACTCGCACGCGTCGAGGCCATCATCCGGTCGATGACCCCCGCGGAGCGTCGGGACCCCAAGATCATCAATGGGAGTCGCAAGCGCCGCATCGCGACGGGTTCGGGGACGCGGCCGCAGGACGTCAACGTGCTGCTCAAGCAGTTCTCCGAGACACAGAAGATGATGAAGGCGTTCGCCGGAGGCAAGAGTCCCATCCCCGGGCTCGCAATGCCGGCGATGGGCCGCAAGAAGAAGAGGTAGACATGCCGGTGAAGATCCGCCTGACGCGGATGGGTAAGAAGAAGCAGCCCTCGTATCGCGTCGTGGTGATGGACTCACGCAAGCCGCGCGATGGCAAGTACATCGAGCAGATCGGCCGGTACGACGCTCGCGAGGATCCCTCGCTCATCGAGATCAACAACGAACGCGCCGTCGAATGGTTGCAGCAGGGCGCACAGCCGACCGACCGGGCAAAGAAGCTCCTTGAGATCTCCGGCGCCTGGACCGAGTTCAAGGTCGCTCGCGGCGATATCCACACCGTGGATGATTCGCCTGACAAGTCCCCAGTCCCGAGTCGACAGACGCCAGTCGACGCGGCTCCCGTGATGCTCGACGAGATCCAGGAGCAGTCGGAAGAAGCCGAAGAAGCCGAAGAAGCGGTCGAGGCGGTCGAGGCGGTCGAGGCTTCGGGCGATGACACCATCGAGATCACAACGGTCGAAGACACGGACGCTACCGAAACGGACGAAGCATGAATCAAGGCAGCATCGTCGAAAAGGTCGTGACCTACGTCGTCACTCAGATCGTTGACGAACCGGATTCGGTTCAGGTGGAGATCGTCCCTGATGGCGACGACGCCATCGTTGCCGAGGTACGGACCGCGAAGTCCGACATGGGCCGTGTTATCGGCCGTCGCGGACGGGTGGCTCGTGCGATCCGCTCGGTTGCCTCGGTCGCAGGCGACGAAGAGGGCGTCTCGGTCGAGGTTGATTTCCTCGACTGACGTGGATCCGATCCTCGTCGGGTACGTCCGCCGGGCCCATGGCATCAACGGCGCGGTTGTCATACGTCCGCTCACCGATGATCCGGAGCACCGCTGGTTCTCCGGCGCGGAGTTCTTGAGCGATGCCGAACCCCCCGCTCCGTACACCGTCGCCGAGGCGACGCCGTATCGCGACGACCTTCTCGTTCGGTTCGCTGAGGTCGGCGACCGAACCAGCGCTGAAGCCCTCAGGGGGACATCCTTCACGATCGACGCATCAGATCGTCGGGATCTCGATGATGGAGAGTTCTGGGTCGAGGACCTCGTCGGGTGCGACGTCGTCGACCAGGATGGTGAGCCGATCGGCGTCGTCGAATCCGTGGAGTTCGGAGCGGCGCAGGATCGCCTCGCCGTTCGCACCGACTCCGGGCGTTTCGAGGTTCCGTTTGTTGATGCCATCGTGCCCGAGGTCGACCTTGAACGCAGGATGGTCGTCGTCACCCCACCCGAAGGCCTCTTTTCACCCTGACCATCGGCCTTGCGTGACTGTGGGAAACCGCCTCCGCTCACTACGCACGAACAGGCGATCCGCCCGACGGCGCTACGGCGCGATCGAGAGATTCAATCGTGCGGTCGTGGAGGGTGCGAGCCGCCTCCGGCGTGCCGGCGATGTTCACCATCCCGAGCTTCCCGTATTCCGAGACGGCGCCGATGATGTGAAACACCGTCCCCAACTGTCGCGCTTGGTCGAAGTGCAGACCGTCGCAGACGATGATGTCGAACACATCCTCGGGGAGCAGGCCCCGGTAGCTGTCAGACTGAACGTTGTCGCTCGCGTAGTAGCACAGCTCGCTGCCCAGCGCCGACCGGTAGGTCCCGGTGTCGACGTCATAGGACCCGTCGGTAAGGAACTGGAGCACGAGCGACGGCAGGGTGGTGCCGCCCTTTCGCAGATTGATCTCGAGCGCATAGTGGTCCCACCCGATGTCGGTCGGAATCGAGACGAAGTCGACGCTGAAGCGCCCGAGGGCCCCGCGCGACGCCAGCTCCTTCGCAACCCTGAGCCCGGCATCTTGTAGATCGCGGCGGTATGCGGCGTCCGCCGGAAACGTGCATCCTTCGTACACCTGGCCGGTTGGACCGCCGAGGACCTGCTCGTGCGTAGAGATCGCCTCGACGCAGCCGAGGGGGTCGATCCTGCACTGAACCGACGGGGAGTGTTTGACGTCCGACTCGATGAACGCTTCGACGATTCCCGTCATCGATTGGAGTTTCTCGACAAACCGCTCGGCCGTCATACCGGAAGCGATCGGCGTCAGCCGTTCCATGAGATGCTCGAGCACCCAGGCTCTCGCTCCCGACTCCGGCGCGCCCTCAAGATCGAATGTGGCGTTGCCCTCGCCCGAGAAACCCTCGTCCAGCTTCACCACAGCACGACGGAGCGCCGGGTCTTCTTCGCGGAGTTCGGCGAGTCCATCGGCGACGTCGTCGGCGTCGCGCAGGCCGGTCACCGCTCGCGGAGTTGGGATCCCGGCGGCCGCGAGAACCGCCCGGCTCCCGTTCTTCCCGCCAAGCCATCGACGGTCGGGATCGTTCGCGTACATAGGGATACCGAGCTGGACGGCGAGCGTGCGTTCCAAGGAGGTCGAGTTGAAACACGTCATGTGCGCCGTCGCCGGATCCGGGATTGCCTCCTTGATACGGTCGAGCAGGCGGGGCCGCAGGAGGATCTTCTCGCTCAACGGATTCGGGGATCCGTCGTTGCAGGAAAGTAGCGCAAGTCGGTTGCGCGCGTGGTGCGTCGGGATACCCGGGAGGAGGTGGAGGTAGTAGTCGACGATGGTTGGGGGAATCGGGCGGCTCGTTACGTAGACAATCCTTGTCCGCGGCATGCGCAGGAGCATCAGGAGGCACAACATCCGCTCCTCGTAGTGGACGATGCCGTCGATCCGGTGGAGTTGGTCTGTGTCGAGGCTGAGCGACGGGATGACCACCACGGTCCGCTCCGCCATTCGATCCGGGAACACGGTCGACACCATTGGGACCAGTCGGCGCTGCAGCTCGTGAAACCGAGCCCGTTCCTCTTCGGAGCCCGGCTCGGGCACGATGTGATCGGGGCTCCAGTCGGCGTTGTACATCGCCGTCAACCCTACGCGTGCGTACGGATTGATGATGAGCTGGCATCGACGACGTATCCTGGGTCCGTGCCGTACGAACCGCGTCATCACGTTCGCATCGTGACCGCCACGTCGTTGTTCGACGGCCACGACGCCGCCATCAACATCATGCGCCGCATCCTGCAGGCCACAGGCGCCGAGATCATCCATCTCGGTCATGACCGATCGGCGGCCGACATCGCGATCGCCGCCGTGCAGGAGGACGCCCAGGCGGTTGCGATCACCTCGTATCAAGGTGGGCACGTCGAGTTCTTCCGCTACGTGCGCCAGCTGCTCGACGAGGCGGGTGCCTCCCGCGTCAAGATCTTCGGAGGCGGGGGCGGGACGATCCTCCCAGCGGAAGTCGAAGAACTCGAGCGGTCCGGGATCGAGCGGATCTATACGCCTGACGACGGACGCGAACTCGGCCTCCAGGGCATGATCGACGACCTGCTCAAACGCGCAGACTTCCCGGTTGTCGGCGCTACGGCCCTCGACCCTGTCGACCTCAGCGTGTCGAAGCCAGGGCTCCTCGGCCGCATGATCTCGGCGGTTGAGCAGGAATCCGACGGGAGCCTCGCAGCCGCTGCCCACTCCGCAGCTGCCGGCAAGACGGTCCCGGTAATTGGCATGACCGGGACAGGAGGCGCTGGCAAGTCCTCGCTGATCGACGAGATCGTTGTCCGCTACCTCGCAGACCTTCCGGATCGAACGATTGCGATCGTGTCGGTGGACCCGTCGCGGCGCCGGTCCGGCGGCGCCCTCCTGGGCGATCGGATTCGGATGAACTCGGTCTCCGATCCGCGGGTCTTCATGCGGTCGCTCGCGACTCGGCAGGCAAACCTGGCGCTCTCGCCGCACGTCGCCTCAACGGTGGATCTCGTCAAGGCGGCCGGCTACGACCTTGTCATCCTCGAGACATCCGGGATCGGCCAGGCCGATACCGAGATCGTCGATCACTCCGATCTCACCCTCTACGTGATGACTCCGGAGTACGGGGCGGCAAGTCAGCTCGAGAAGGTCGACATGCTCGACTTTGCCGATCTCGTCGTCGTCAACAAGGCCGACCGCCGGGGCGCCGAGGACGCCGTACGAGACGTCCGCAAGGAGTATCGGCGGAACCACACAGCGTTCGAGGTTGCCGACGAAGACCTCCCGATCTATGCAACCGTCGCATCTCACTTCAACGACGCGGGGACCAATCGGTTCTATCACGCGCTCATGGAGAGGGTCGAACTCCTCGCAGACGGTGGGTTCGTCTCGACGATCGTTCTCCCGACGGACTACGGGGGAGAGCGGCCGGTCATTCCCAAGGATCGGGTGCGCTACCTCTCGGAGATCAGCGACACCATCCGCGCCTACAACGCGCGTGTTGCGATCCAGACCGCCCTGGCGAACGAGGCGCAAGCGTTCGACGTCGTGGCCCAGAGCTCCGGGGATGCAACGATCGGGACTACCGGCCGTGAGGTGCTGGCCACGCTCGATCCCGACGCTGCGGAGGTTCTCCGCGAATGGGATCAGATGGCGGAGGTCTACTCAGCCGACACCGCCACCTACGAGGTGCGCGGTGCCGCGATCAATGTGGACACCGCGTCGACGACACTGTCGGGGACGCGTATTCCGAAGGTTGCGCTCCCGCGCATCACCGGATGGGCCGATCGGGTGCGGTGGGGCCTCCAGGAGAACCTCCCCGGTCGGTTCCCATTCACCGCAGGCGTGTTCCCCTTCAAACGAGCCGCCGAAGACCCCACGAGGATGTTCGCAGGCGAAGGTGGTCCTGAGCAGACCAACCGCCGTTTTCACTACGTATCGCGAGACATGCCGGCGGTTCGGCTTTCGACAGCTTTCGACTCGGTCACCCTCTACGGAGAAGACCCCGATGAACGACCAGACATCTACGGCAAGATCGGCAATTCGGGGGTCTCCGTCGCGACACTCGACGACGTGAAGAAGCTCTACTCCGGTTTCGATCTTCTCGGTCCGTCCACCTCGGTGTCGATGACGATCAACGGCCCGGCGCCGATGATGCTGGCCTTCTTCATGAACGCGGCCATCGACCAGCAATGCGAGCGGTACATCGTTGAACACGGACTTGAAGGCGAAGTGGAGCGTGCGCTTGCCGCCCGATTCGATGCACAGGATCGTGCGAGGCCCCGCTACCACGGTGATTTGCCGCCGGGGAACGACGGCCTTGGGCTGATGCTGCTGGGCGTGACCGGCGATGAAGTGTTGCCGCCGGATGTCTACGAACGGATCAAGACCGATGTCCAGTCGCGTGTGCGCGGGACGATTCAGGCGGACATCCTCAAGGAAGATCAAGCCCAGAACACGTGCATCTTCTCAACGGAGTTTGCACTCCGCATGCAGGGTGACATCCAGCAGTACTTCATCGACCACGCGGTCGGCCACTTCTACTCGGTGTCGGTTTCCGGATATCACATGGCCGAGGCCGGCGCGAACCCGATCACGCAGCTCGCGTTCACGCTGGCCAACGGATTCACGTTCGTCGAGTACTTCCTCTCCCGCGGGATGCCGATCGACATATTTGCGCCCCATCTCTCGTTCTTCTTCTCGAACGGAGTTGATGCCGAATATGCGGTGATCGGGCGGGTCGCTCGGCGGATCTGGGCGAAGGCGATGCGGGACCAGTACCGGGCGTCCGAGCGATCTCAGCGGTTGAAGTATCACATCCAGACGTCGGGGCGCTCGCTGCATGCCCAGGAGATAGGGTTCAACGATATCCGCACGACACTCCAGGCCCTCTACGCCGTCTACGACAACTGCAACTCGCTGCACACGAACGCGTATGACGAGGCGATCACCACTCCGACGGAAGAATCGGTCCGTCGTGCGCTTGCCATTCAGCTCATCATCAACCGAGAGCTCGGTCTCGCCAGGAACGAGAACCCGATGCAGGGTTCATTCATGATCGAGGAATTGACCGACCTCGTCGAAGAAGCCGTCCTTGCCGAGTTCGACCGGCTCACGGACCGCGGCGGCGTGCTCGGCGCCATGGAGCGGATGTATCAACGTTCGAAGATCCAGGAAGAGTCCCTGCTCTACGAACGGATGAAGTCGTCCGGAGAGCTCCCGATCGTCGGCGTCAACATGTTCCTGTCGCGCGACGGATCACCGTTCGTGATGCCGGACACGGTGATCCGGTCTACCGATGCGGACAAACAACGCCAGATCGATGCGGCTCGGGCCGTACGTGATCGCAATCCGCTCGTCGCCGAAGCGGCGCTGGAACTCCTCCAGCGCACCGCGATTCGCGGGAACAACACCTTCGAGGCGTTGATGGAGGCATCGAAACACTGCACGATCGGGCAGATCTCCCACGCCCTCTACGACGTCGGCGGGCGGTATCGACGCAATATGTGAGCAAGTGGGTAGACCCGAGACTTGAGACTTGAGACTTGAGACTTGACGGTGAGGGCGGTCGGGCGCGGGGTTGTCAGCTGCTGGTGGCCGGCACGACCCCAGTCTCGTGTCTCGTGTCTCGCGCAGGAGACACGACCGCACCGCGTTACCGGTGCTCGCGTAGGCTCTGGGCATGGATCTCGATCATGTCAATGCGTTGGTGGCGGCCTTCCATCGGGGCAAGAAGTGGATTCTTGTTCCGGATGTGGCGGTCGCGGCGGCTGGGATAGTCGAGAAGCTACGCGAGTGGGGCTCCGGCCCCATCATGATCGTGACCGCCGTGGAGGGTGTCGGCAACCTGCCGACCGCCGACGTCATTCGCTACACGCGAGCCAGTGGGACCACCGTGATGAAGGGGATCCGTGCGGCTCTTCGGGCTATAGAGGAGCCCTCCGGTGAAGTCATGGCTGCGGTCGACGCATTCGACCCAGATCACGAAGCGATGGTGTTCGGCGCGGGCTTCAGCCGTAGTTCGGTGCTTGCCGGGAGGCCGGTGTACGGCGCGAGGCCGGGGGGGTGGGGTGCCCTCGAGGACAAGATGATCGTTGATCAACTGTGGGACGACGCCGGGGTGCGCAGAGCACCATCAGCCGTCGTTCCGGTCGCGGAAGCACCAACAGCCGCTGCTGGGCTTGCTTCGGGTCTCGGCACCGTATGGGTCGCCGATAACACCGAAGGGTGGCACGGAGGAGGGGAGTACGGGCGGTGGGTCCGCGAGGCGGGTGATGTGCCTCCAGCGGTCGAGTGGTTCAGTCACCACGCGGCCGAGGTGCGGGTGATGCCATTCCTCGACGGTATTCCGTGTTCGATCCACGGCTTTGTGACCGGCGATGGTGTCGCGGTGTTCCTTCCGGTCGAGATGATCATCCTCCGGCGTGTCGACCGGCCCGAGCTCGTGTATGCGCAGGCCGCGAACTTCTGGAACCCTCCGACCGCGATCCGGGACGGCATGCGCGCTGCGGCACGCCGTGTCGGAATGCTGTTGAAAGAACGATACGGGTATCTCGGAGGATTCGGGATCGACGGCGTATGCACGAGGGTCGGATTCCTTCCAACCGAGCTCAACCCTCGCCTCAGCAAGGGCCACCATCTTCATGCGCTCGCCGCTGATCTTCCCCTCGGCCCTCTGGAGCTGATGCAGATCGAAGGTGATCTCGAGATCTCTTCGGCCGACCTCGAAGACCATGTCCTCGCGATCGCTCACGACTCGCGCCGAGGTGGCATGCTGCTGCCGCTGAGTGGATACGAGGAGCCACGCAAGGTCGGCATCAGATTCATCGACGGTCGGGCGGTTGCGGTAGACCCCAATGGCATCAAGGATGCCACCATGGAGATTGGCCCCGCGGTGATGGGTTCGATCATCATCATGCGATTCGAGCCGGACCGCACGCCGATCGGTCCCCCAATCGCCCCCCGGACGGTTGCGGCCATCGACCTCGCACGCGAGCTCTGGGATCTCGACTTTCCTGAAGTGATGCCGGCGCCGGATAGGTGCGGGCCGAGAAACGAGACACGAGACTTGAGACACGAGACTTGAGATTGGCGTTGAGCTCGCAACCGGTAGCCGATGGCCCCGCGCCCGTCTTTGCTGTCCTGTCTCGAGTCTCGAGTCTCGAGTCTCGGATCTCGAGTCTCGGATCTGGGGTCCTGCTACTTCCTACGTGTCACGGAAGGTCGAGCGGGATCTCGATGACGAAGACCGGTTCGCCCACTTCGTTCACAGTTCCGACCTGCAGGAGGACGGAGCCGGATGGGCCGTCGGTCAGGGCAGCGCTGAACTCGCGCCAAACGTGTGTCGACGACAACGTGGAGACCGCCCGATCGACCGCGATGTCGGCCAAGTCGGTAAGTCGGAGCCTGACGGCATCGACCTCGGGCGCGGCGTATCCGACGACCTGGAGCGGGTAGAGACCGACGCCGGCCTGCGGGCTGAGGGCGACGATCCCGCCGCCGGAGAGCGGGGTCGCAAGCGGGCGATCGTCACCTGTGCCGCGGAGATCGATGACGAGACGTGCAGGGGAGGTCGTGGTAAAGGCCCGAGCCGCGGCTCGTTCGTTGAGGTGGAGGTCGATCGTCAGTCCATCTTCTGAGCCCTCCACGACAAACCACTTGTTGACGATGGTGCCGTTGAGCGTGGAATCCGCAACGGCGGAATCGACAATGGCGTCGGAGAGCGTCACGCGCACGATCCCTGCATCAGCAAGCATCGAGATGCCGACGGGTCCGATGCGCGTTGCCGGCGCGCCGGTCGCCGAGAGGAACTCGACCTCTACTCGTTCGCAACCCTCGAAGGGATCCCATCGGATACCGGCGATTGCCCGTGCATCGCGGCCTTGACTATCGAGCGCCGCGACGGTCCCTTCTTCAACAAACGGCAGCTCTCCTGCAAGGCAGGCCGGCGTATCGCTTGCTTCCGTCGTCGTGGTCGTGGACGGAGCAGTGGTCGTTGTCGTCGCTCCAGGCTCGCCACTCGTGCACGCAGCGACCAAGAAGACGAGAACAGCGAAGAACGACGCAAACCGCATGGGCCGAGGTTACCGAAGCACCGGGTTGTCGCTCGCCGAGCACGAATCGGGACGTCTCGGGATGCCGGCGACGACTCGCATGCCGGTCCGCCAGGTGCGGCGGATCCTCACCTGCACCATCCTCCGTTCGGACCGTCACGGAGCGCGCCGGTGTGTGATAGGTTCGGCCGATGCCGTTCCCGGCGCCCGACCCCGAACTTGCATTCGATCTGCTCAACGGCGCGCAGCCGACGGCCCCGCTGTTCGAGGAGGCTCGTCGCATGCGCGATGAGGGCAAGGGCCACACTGTTACCTACAGCCGCAAGGTCTTCATCCCGGTGACAACGATGTGCCGTGACCGGTGCACGTACTGCACATTTGCCAAGCCGCCGGGCGCCGGCGGGGTGTTCCTCACTCAGGACGAAGTGATGGCCGTGGTTCGGGCCGGAGAGCGCTACGGGTGTACCGAGGCGTTGTTCACGCTCGGCGACCGGCCTGAGGACCGCTGGTCGGCTGCCCGTGAGTTCCTGGACCGAGGTGGGTACGCGTCGACACTCGAGTACGTCCGCTCACTGACCGAGCAGGTTGTCGAGGATTCGACGCTGTTTCCGCACGCCAATCCGGGCCTTATGGACGCTCCCACCCTGGAGGCGCTTCGACGATCCAACCCATCGATGGGGCTGATGCTCGAGAACATCTCGCCGCGACTCATGGAACAGGGAATGCCCCACTACGAGTGCCCGGACAAGGACCCGGTAGCCCGAATGGCAACGATCGAAGCGGCCGGCACGCTCCGCGTGCCATTCACAACCGGTGTGCTCATCGGCATCGGGGAAACGCCACGCGAGGTCGTCGACAGCATCTTTGCGCTCGCCGGTGCCCACAATCGCTGGGGTCACCTCCAGGAGATCATCGTCCAGAACTTCAAACCGAAAGCAGATACTCGAATGCGCGGCGTGGAGCCACCCTCTCTGGGGTACTTCGCCACCATCGTCGCCATCACACGGTGGGTTTTTGGACCGACCATGAACGTACAGGTGCCGCCGAACCTCACGGAAGACTTCGGGGTCTATCTCGATGCCGGGATCAACGACTGGGGCGGTGTCTCGCCGCTCACGATCGACTGGGTGAATCCCGAGGCACCGTGGCCGCACCTCGACCGTTTGCGAGCGGCGACCGAAAGCGCAGGCTTCGAGCTCCAACAGCGGCTGCCCGTCTATCCGGAGTTCCTCACCGATCAATGGGTCGATTCTGCGCTGCTCCCGAAGCTGGTCAACGTGGTTGATGAGCGGGGGTACGCTCTGTCGGTGGAGAGAGCGGCGACATGAACGACATCACCTTTGTCCGCCTGCGTCCCGTCGAAGCGGTGCGCGAACGGTGGGCGGCAGCGAGACGCAAGGAAGGCTCGACCGTCGCTGAGGTTGAACACCTCGGCGAAGTCGACCGTGACGCGGCATTCGCCGGCGGCCTCCTGGTGGTTGCAGGACAGGAATCGCCGGCCGTTGCACCGGCGTATGTCGCCCGGCCAGACGGAGCTCGCGCCCTCGTCAAGCGAGGTGTACGTGGATGGCAGGTGACTCTGGTTCAGGACGACAACCGCGCGTCGACGATCGACGCACTCGCCCGAACGGGAGCCGCCTTCCTCCGCGTCGGCCGGAGTGCCGTCGCCGATGCAGCCTCAATCAGTTCGCTCCCAGGAATCGAGTCGAGGATTTCGGTATTCGTCGACACGGTCGAAGAAGCGCTCGATGCGATAACCCACGGAGCGCGGGACCTCGTGCTTCGTGGCTGGGACACCGAAGCGATCGGGATGCTCCGCGACGCCGTGCCGCTCCCGCTTCTCGAGCGCACCGCACTACCCGTGGGGGTCCGCATCGCCGAAGCTCGCGACACTCTTCAGCCCGATGCGTTCAAGGTCTATCTGGACCTCGTCGACGCGTCCGGTATTGCCCGCCCGCGAACGGCGTGGGCCCCGGGCAAGGATCTGCCGCCACCGCACCCGGCGGGGCGGTTCTCGTCGCAATGGGGTGACGGTGCCTGGGATCGCGAGTCGCGGGACAGCGGTGGTGATCGGGTTGGTGATGATCTTCGCCGGATCCTTGACCGCTCGCTCGGCGGCCACCGCCCCAGCCGGGAGGAGGTTTGTCGCCTCTTCGAAGCGCGGGGGAGTGAGGTTGACGAGATCGCCGCAACGGCAGACATCATGCGCCAGAAGGTCAACGGCGAGACGGTGTCGTTCATCGTCAATCGCAATATCAACTACACCAACCAATGCACGTACAAATGCGGATTCTGCGCGTTCTCGAAAGGCCCGCGGTCGCTCAACCTTCGCGAGGACCCGTACCTGCTGACGGTTCCACAGGTCGTTGAGCGCTCGGTGGACGCGTGGAACCGGGGGGCAACCGAAGTCTGTCTCCAGGGTGGGATCCATCCGGAGTTCACCGGCGCGTTCTACGTGACGGTTCTCGAGGCAATCAAGGAAGCGGTCCCGGGCATGCACGTCCACGGTTTCACGCCACTCGAAGTGTGGCAGGGAGCCGAGACGCTGGGGATGCCGGTGCGCGAGTTCCTGGAGATGCTGCGCTACGCGGGGCTCGGCACGCTTCCGGGAACGGCGGCGGAGATCCTCGACGACCGCGTGCGCGAGCACCTCTGCCCCGACAAGATCAGGTCAGCGCAGTGGGCCGAGGTGATGCTCACGGCGCATGAACTCGGCCTCCGGTCGACGGCAACGATGATGTTCGGCCACATCGACGATCCCGAAGCCTGGGCCAACCACTTCGAGGTGATCCGCACCATCCAGGAACGCACCGGTGGTTTCACCGAGTTCGTCCCCCTGCCGTTCGTTCACATGGGTGCGCCGATCTACGTTCGGGGAACGGCCCGGCCCGGTCCGACCTGGGATGAGGTCGTGCTTGCCCACGCTGTTGCCCGGATCGCGTTCGACGGCCTGATCGACAATATCCAGGCTTCGTGGGTGAAGCTGGGGCTCGAGGCTGGGCTCACCCTGCTCAATGCGGGTGCCAACGATCTCGGTGGGACGCTGATGGACGAGTACATCTCGGCAGCGGCCGGAGCCTCGCACGGAACGATGATCGGCGCCGACGACTTCACTGCGGCGATCGAGTCGATTGGCCGGATACCGCGGCAGCGGACGACGCTGTACCAGGATGCAGCGGAGCTCCGTATCGTCGGAGGGATCTCGTGACGCGCAACGCCGACGCGACAAGGGATCACCTCTTCGATGCCGCGTCGCGACTCTTTCGCGAGTTCGGATACGCGGAGACGTCGCATGCCGACATCTCTGCCGAATCCGACATCGGCCGCACGACCTTTTACGAGCACTTCTCTTCCAAAGAAGACCTTCTCGTTCAGTTGGTTCAACGTGACCTTCCGGCGTTGATCGACGAGATTCTGTCCGAGATACAACCGGGCCTTCCCCCGGACACTCGCCTCCGCGAATTGACCGTTCGCTTCGTCGAGTTTGTGGGAGTCGACCACCTCGGGCTGATTCTGCACACCGAGGTACCTCGGCTCTCTGCTGAAGCCCAGAAGGCCATCGCGGGGTCGCACCAAGCCCTCTCGACCGAGGTCATGGAGATCTACCGTTCCGGCGTTGCAGGCGGCGTCTTCGTCGAGTTGCCGAGACAGGCTGTCGGCCGATTGATTCAAGAAACGATGATGGCTGGCGGCCGTGCCGTGATGGATCTCCCGGAACCCAAACAGCACGTTCACGAGATCGCCGATGCAACCGCGAACTTCCTGGTGAACGGCCTCCGCACGTAGGCGGGTCGGCGCTGCGGGACCCTGACAGAGAGCGCCGAACCAGTGAGATCAGCGAGTAGTTGGAGTGATACTGTGGCGTGTGGACGACCTCGCGAAGCCGACCTACCCCAGCCGAACATGGATCGTGCCATTGTCCGCCACCGTGATGGTGGGGTTTGGGGTCATACTCTACGGATTCTCGGTCTACGCCACCGATGAGGCAGCGGGCGCTGATTTCTCGACAACTGCACTTTCCTTGGCCTACGGCGGATCGGTCTTCGTGGGAGGCCTGCTCGCGATTCCTGTCGGGCGATTCGCCGACAATCACGGCGTGCGGATCATCGTCGGCTTGGGGGCCGTACTCGGCTTCCTTGGCCTGTCTGCGTTCTCACTCGCAAACCAGTCGTGGCACGTCGTAGCTGCTTGGTGGGTGTTTCTCGGACCGGCCCAAGCAATGATCTACTACGAACCGGCGTACATAGCCATCGACCAATGGTCTGCGCCGCGCGATCGCGCGCGGACGCTGGCCACCATCACGCTGATCGGTGGTTTGGCAGGTATCGCTTTCATCCCACTCGCGGCGGGGCTGGTGTCGGCTCTCGGGTGGCGGCCGGCGGTGCTTGTTCTTGGGGTGCTGTTGCTTGCCGTCGGTGGAGCAACCGCGGTCCTTGCGTTGCCCCACGGCCGCACAGGTGAGGCCTCGTTGCGGGCGGCGGTCGCGTCGAAGGCGTCGACGTGGGGCTTCATCCGAGATCACCGGTTCTTGCTCTACACGCTGGCGCTGATGCTCATGCTCCTCGCAACCCAGGGTGTGATCACGCACCGTCTTGCCAGGTTCGAGGAAGGCGGATTTCCGCTGAGCACGATTGCGTTGCTGGCCGCCATTGCGTCTGCGATGAGTCTGCCCGGCCGATGGATCGCCCCGAGGCTGGCCGACCGATATGGCCCGAACCGAGTCCAGGCAGTTATCGCGGTCGTCGTTGCGTTCAGTGTCTTGCTGATGGTGGGTGGCACGTCGCGGTGGCAGATGATCAGCCACTTCCTGCTGTTCGGTCTGTCGTTCGGCGCTCTCCTTCCCATTCGGGCGATGGTCATGGGCGGCTGGTACTCGGGACCGATCTACGGGAGGATCATGGGCACTCAATGGACGGCCGTCGTTCTCGTCGGGGCAAGTGGACCTGTGCTTGTCGGCGTGTTGCGCGAGGTCACCGGGGAGTACCGCGTTTCGTTTGTTGTCCTTGCGGCTCTTTTCGTAGTGGCGGCGATCGCCGTCATGGCAAGCGATCGCGCGGACGGCGCACAGGCGCTCGAGTGACGACCGTCGATCGTGCCGGACCGCGCCGGCCACTCGTTTCACGGTCTACTGGTCACCGTCGTTCGAGTCGTCCTTGCCGAGCTGATCGAACGAGGCTCCAAGCGCAACCCCGATGGCCACGCCGACGCCAATCCACACCGGGCTCGACGTTGCTGCAAACAGAGCGGCTCCAACCCCGGCGCCAAGGGCAACCCCGACTCCTGCGTTGATCCCAGGAGGTTTCGTCTCAGCCATCGGCACGACTCAATCGCCCGGACTAGGCCAATCTCGATGTGTCTTCCGACGGATCCGATGTGGCACATTGCGCGACCGAAACCTATCTTCGACACGATTCGATGCACGCAGCATCATGCGACTCGGGGAGGTGGCGCGTATGGCTACGGATGCCGCCGTGGCAAGGATCTGGCACGGTTGGACCACGATCGAGAACGCCGACCTCTATCAGACGGTCGTACAGCGAGAGGTGTTCCCCGCGATCTTCGAGCGTCACATTCCCGGACTGCTGAGCGCACATCTGATGCGAGCTGACGATGTCGCTGACGGGGAGGTCGAGTTCACCACGATCATCTGGTTCGAGAGCCTGGACAGCGTCAAGAGCTTCATGGGCGAGGACTATCGACGAGCTCACATACCGGACAACGCCAAGGCCGTTCTGAAACGGTTCGAATCCGAAGCGAAGCATTCCCACATCTTCGGCCACTTCACCTGAGAGCTCGGACAACACCTCGGCACACACCAGCGCCCCGCTCTCCATGGCCTTACTCGACGGCGGTGTTGGCGGTGTCCACTCTCAATCGGGTCGTGAACTGCGCGATAGAGTCGTTCCCATGGATATCTCGCTGCTCTACTTCGACGGATGCCCCAATCACCACGACACGCGCGAGTTGCTTGAAGCCCTGCTCGACGAGGCAGGCTGGGATGGAACGATCCAGATGGTCAATGTCGATTCACTGGAGCGAGCCGAAGCGTTGGAGTTCCGAGGGTCGCCCACCGTGTTGATCAACGGCGATGATCCATTCCTCGACACCGACGCACCTGTCGGTCTGAGCTGCCGCATCTATCCAAGCGATGACGGATACCGAGGCACGCCGCCCGAACAAGCACTCAGGTCTGCACTCGCACACGCCATCGGAATCTGATCACCCACATCATCAATCAGACACGTATGGGTGGTGCGTTGGTCGAGCCTGCCGTTGCAGGGTGACCGCTTCTGGCGTTTTCAGTATCGGGAGTAGTCGATGAGACAGCCCACTCGTCGCCAGCTCCTGGGCACGGATGTGCAAGACGACCTAGGTCACCCGCCCATATCGGCTGTGAATCCAGGTGATCGTTGCATCACCTTCGACGAGAGTGGTCGGGAGGGATGTGACCTTGTCCCTTGGCCTAGTCTGGCGTCCAGGCGCACCATGGAGAAGCAAGACGCGTCGTGGACGTGCAGAGGATGAGCCACCCTGTCTCAGCACGAACGGTGATACGCCTGCTGGCGGCAGTTGCGATCGCGGGTGTGATTGCCGGTTGCAGTAGCGCAGCGCCGGAGGACTGCCCGTCGCCGGCCCGCTTCGATCTTTCCGCTACCGACCCGAACGATGACGCACTGCCGTTCCGATATCCGCTCGATATCGTCGAGGAACGCCCTCACGATGCGGACTTCTGCGAGCACCGAGGCTCGTCGGGAGGGATGTTCCATGCCGCGGAGGACTTCTGGCGGCCGGCGGGGACCGAGGTCCACGCGATCGCCGACGGTGAGATCAGCTTCTCGGGAAGGATGGGGGGCTACGGTTGGCTCGTCATCGTTGATCATCCGGAGATGAACATCTACTCGCTGTACGGGCACCTCAGCCCATCTAGGTGGCGGGTTGACGCCGGCCCGGTGGCGAAGGGTGACCTCCTCGGCTATCTGGGCGACGAATGGGAGAACGGAGGGAGTCGGGACAAGCCGCTCGTGGCCCATCTTCATCTCGGCGTACGGGCGGGGCAGCGCACCGACTACCCGGGCAAGGGCGAGTGGCGCTGGATGGCGGGGTGGATCAAACAGTGTCCGTCTGATCTCGGGTGGCTGCAGCCGTCGGCCGTCATCGATGCACAGAGCGTTCCGCAGGGTGGATTCGATGGACCGGCCGGTGGTTTCTTCGAGAAGTGGTGGAACGAACTCCTCCTCATCGGGGCGGTTCTCCTTGGGTCGGTATGGTGGATCGTCGTAGCCATCCGCAGAGGCTCGCCCGTGTGGCTCCTGGCCATCGCAGCAGGACTCGGCACGGCCGCCTGGTATCTGGCAACGCGGGGTCTCGTGCTCATTGCTCCCGTCTTCGTCGCCGCAGCGGTCAGCCTTCTCGTCGCAATCGTGATCTTTGTCCGCCGGCGCTCCGTGAACCGGCGCGTATAGGCGGTGGGTCTTGAGGTTGGCGGAATAGCCGTGACGTGACTCTGATCGCCTGTGACCTCCGACCGGTCGGTAGCATCTCGATCATGCGGATCAATGTCGTCACGATCTTCCCGGAGTTCTTCGGATCGCCCCTCGAAACCAGCCTCGTCGGCAAGGCGCAGGAGGAAGGCACGCTCGAAGTAGTGCTGTACGACCTTCGCGAACATGGCAAGGGCGTACACCGGCAGATTGACGATGCGCCGTTTGGCGGTGGGGCGGGGATGGTGATGATGGTCGAACCGCTCGCGGCAGTGCTGGAGCCACTCGGACACAGCCATCGCGTGTTGCTCACCCCCGCGGGGCGACAGCTCGATCAGGAGACGTTGGATCGGTGGTCGTGCGTCGCCGAACTGACGCTCGTGTGTGGCAGGTACGAGGGAATCGACGAACGTGTTGCGGAGCACTTCATCGACGAGGAGATCTCCCTCGGCGACTATGTGCTGCTTGGCGGCGAGGTTGGAGCCCTCGCCATCATCGAAGGTGTGACCCGCCTCCTTGACGGCGTGGTCGGGAATCCGGAGTCGGTTGAAACGGAGAGCTTCCGCGACGGCTTGCTCGAAGAACCCCAGTACACCCGACCGGCCGAGTTCCGCGGATGGGAAGTGCCGGAAGTGTTGCGTTCGGGAGATCACGGCAGGGTCGCAGCGTGGCGCGAAGCTCAACGCCTGGAGCGGACTCGCGAGCGGCGGCCGGATCTGATGGAGTGAGCTACGAGCCTTGAGCTGGCTGCTGTCGGCTGGGCGGATCGTCGGAGTCTTGCCCGTAGCTCGCAGCTCGGAGCTCTGCGGTTTAGGTTCCCGGGTTGCTACCATCTGCGTCCGCTCTTCCCCCTGCCTTGGAGGATCCCGTGAATACGCTCGACCAGATCGAGGGCGCACAGCTGCGCGATGACATTCCGGACTTCGGTCCCGGCGACACCGTGCGCGTGCACGTTCGTGTCATCGAGGGTGGACGGGAACGGACGCAGGCGTTCGAGGGTGTTGTGATCGCCCGCAAGGGTGGCGGCATTCGAGAAACGTTCACCGTTCGAAAGATCAGCTTCGGTGTCGGAGTCGAGCGCATCTTCCCCGTACACGCTCCGATCATTCAGACCATCGAAGTGTTGCGCCGCGGTGACGTGCGCAGGGCCAAGCTTTACTACCTCCGTGACCGGGTCGGCAAGGCCACGCGGATCAAGGAGAAGCGCGACTGACCGGTTCCGTCCGGCAGAGCGCCGTCGATCACGACCCGTCGAACCGGCGGGTCGTCGCCGCGCTGCTTGACGAAACGGCGCTCGCTGCTGCAACGGTCACGCTTGCCGAGATGGATCCTGCGCTCGCAGAGCTGGCCGAGCGGAACGGCGTGCCGCCCCTCTGGGCGCGCGAACCCGGCTTCACGACACTGCTGCGACTCATTCTCGAGCAGCAAGTGTCCCTGGCCTCCGCTGACGCCGCCTTTCGGAAGCTTGAGAAGTCCATGGGAGTGGTCGAACCAGCGCCGTTCCTGGAATTCGACGACGAGCAACTCAAGATCATCGGGTTCTCCCAACAGAAGGCCGGGTACGTGCGAGGCATCGCCGCGGGGTTGATCGACGGTTCCATCGGCCTTGATCTGCTGGCCTCCCTTCCCGACGAGGATGCGGCCTCGCGCTTGATGACGATCCGCGGCATCGGTCCTTGGACGGCTGCCTGCTACCTCCTGTTCGCGCTGCGTCGCCCCGACGTGTGGCCACCGGGAGACCGCGCGCTCGAAGTATCGGTCTCCCGTGTTTGCGGGCTGCCGCATCCTGCTTCCTCGCAAGAGGCAATCGAACGGGCAATGGCGTGGCAGCCATACCGCGCCGTGGCTGCGCGTTTGCTGTGGCACGAGTACCTCGGGGGGCGTGGGTGAACGACGACTTGGAGAATCCCGGCGGTAGTGTGGAACCTGTGACTGCGCCGGATCTTGACCCTGTTGAACCCGTACCGGCAGAGACCGGCGCTGCCCCAGCGTCGAAGAAGCACGCCCTGCCGTTCTGGCTCGAACTGCCGCTGCTCATCATCGCGGCGCTGGCCATCGCGGTTGTCATCAAGACGTTCTTCCTGCAGGCTTTCTGGATTCCGTCGTCGTCGATGGAGGACACTCTGCTGATCAACGATCGTGTGATGGTGAACAAACTCGCCTACCGAGTGGGAGACCTCCAGCGCGGACACGTTGTTGTTTTCGACGATCCCCGCGGTGGTGCTGTCCCGCAAGAGGCGCTCCTCGAGGCAACCCAACGGAACATCAAGGAAGCCGTCGGTCTCTCCGTACCGCGAACCGAGTTCATCAAGCGGGTGATCGGCCTTTCTGGCGAACGAGTCGAGATCATTGACAATCAGGTGCTGATCGATGGAGCGCCGATCGACGAGCCCTACCTGAAGAACGGATCACTCATGCCCGACTTCGGCCCGGTCGTCGTGCCCGCGGGCGAGATGTTTGTGATGGGAGACAACCGAAACTCGAGTCAAGACAGCCGATACTTCGGGTCGGTGTCCACCGACACGGTGGTCGGCCGAGCCTTCGTGATCATGTGGCCTCCGTCGCGTTGGTCGGGGCTGTGACGACCGGGTTACCAACACACCACCGGTAGCATCGACCTACCGATTCCGGACGGGAGAGATACGAGTGGGCGAAGAGGATCTCGAGCGGTACGAAACCGACGTTGAGTTGCAGATCTACCGCGAGTACCGGGACGTCCTCCCCATGTTCCGGTACGTGGTCGAGACCGAGCGCCGGTTCTACCTTGCGAACCGTGTGGAGATGAACACTCGCTCCGCCGACGGCTCGGTCTACTTCGAGCTGGAGCTCGAAGACGCGTGGGTGTGGGACATGTTCCGGCCCGCCCGATTCGTCAAACGAGTCCGCGTGATGACCTTTCGCGATGTCAACATCGAAGAGACCGACATCCCTTCGGAGTTCTGATTCTCGTCACACCCGGTTGAGACGATGCTTCGGTGTCAACACATCGTCTGACCGTCGGAATGGCGGGTGAATCCGTAGCTGCTCGATTCCTCGAACACCGCGGCGCGACCATCCTCGATCGCAATGTCCGAGTCGGGCGTGACGAGATAGACCTGATCGCCCGCGTCGGTTGCGTCAGGGTCGCCGTCGAGGTGAAGACCGGGCTCGGCTCCGGGACCCGGCCGTGGGAGAATTTCGATGATGCCAAGGAGGCGAGGATTCGACGTGCGGCTCGCGCGCTCGGCATTCGCCGGGTCGACCTTGTCGCGGTCGAGTTGACAGCGGAGGGTGCCGCCGTGCGCTGGCTACCCGGGACCGGCTGAGCCGTAGCGACGGCGCTGGTCCTTGAACCAGCATCCGCGGTGCCAGTGCCGTCGCAAGTCGGGGGCGAGGCGCGGAACAACTACGACGTGGCCGACACCCGGTTCGATCCAGGAATCACAGCCTGGGCAAACGTATGCCTTGCGGGCCTGGTACGGCTGAACGGAATGCACGGCTGCATCGTCGAGCATCATCCGAAGAAACCCCACGCGACAAACGCGAGCGTCACCACCACAAACACAACAACGATCACGATGTCGGTGGCCGATCGTTTCTGATCACGGAACGGGTTGAAGCCCATGGAGGCAACGTAGCGCAAAGGAGGAGCTGCCGAGTGTCGGAGCGGTGCTAGTTTCGGTTCATGGCTTTTGTCGCTGTGGAAGATCGGGGGAGTGTTCGGTGGGTGACGATGTCGGCACCGGAGACCAAGAATGCGATCCCAAGGGCCGGATGGGTTGAGCTCGCCGAGGCTCTTGAGGCGTTTGAGGCATCAGAACAACGGGCGCTGGTGATCACCGGGGCGGGTGGTGAATTCTGTGCCGGCGCCGATCTCGGGGCCGACTTCTCCGGATTCGGGACGCCGCCGGCAAACGCCGAATACATGCGTCTCCCGAACAGGGCCGCGCTTGCCCTCCACCGGATATCGAAGCCGACCGTCGCTGCCGTCGATGGAGTTGCCGTCGGTGCCGGCATGAATCTTGCCCTCGGTTGTGACTTCGTGATCGCCAGCAGCCGAGCACGGTTCGCCGAGATCTTCGTCAAGCGCGGATTGACACTCGACTTCGGCGGCACGTGGCTCTTACCGCGTCTCGTAGGCCTCGCCCGTGCACGCGACCTGGCACTGACCGGCAGGATCGTCGAAGCCGACGAAGCCCTCTCGATCGGGCTCGTGACGCGGGTTGTTGATCCGGACCGGCTGGAGACCGAAGCAACCGAGATTGCGGCGGGACTCGCCGGCGGTGCTCCGCTCGCCCAGCGGTTCATCAAGGTGGCACTCGATCGTTCCGCGAGCATGACCTTCGAACAAGCGCTTGCGTTCGAAGAACAAGCGCAAGCAACGCTGCTCGGATCCGAAGACTTGTTCGAGGGTGCGGCCGCGTTCTTCCAGAAGCGCCCGGCAGAGTTCAAGGGCCGGTGACCGACTGACCCGGTGGCCGGCCACCGGGTCGTCCGGAGGACGCCTCGTGCCGCGTTGGAGTCATCCGGCCGTTTTCGTGGCACCATGGAGCCATGCTGTGGGTGTCGCTCATCATCGTGGTTGCAGTCCTTGCTCTGGTTCTGATAACCGGCCATCTGCTGCTCACGTGGGCCGAGCGGCGCGGCTGGGTCTACTACCGGTCGACGGACCGCCCGAGGCCGCGCTCGCTCGGTCTGTTTGAGGAGATCTACCAGCCTTCCGTTTCGCACGTCATGGAGCAGCAGGTGACGGAGGAGACGGAGGCGGATCAGAGCGAATCCGGCGAAGAGGTCTAGCGCCCTGCGGCCTCCTCTCTGGGCCGATTGTGACGCGGTCCCCTTGCCCGCCCTGTTGTTGTCGGCCATGATCGGATTCAACCAACCAAGCCCACCGCCGAGGCAGCCATGAGTCAAACACGAAGAATCGTGGGGATCGCCACGCTGTTGAGTGTGGGGATCACAGCGGCGTGGTTCCGGGTGCGTTCAGGGTGGGGGTCAACCCGGATGGAACGGTCGAAGTCGTTGCCCGGTGACGAGGTCATCCCCGCTCCGCGAGCCCAGATCACGCACGGTGTGATGCTCGACGCCTCCCCGGGCGATGTGTGGCCGTGGCTGGTCCAGATGGGGTACCACCGAGCCGGCTGGTACACGCCGGAGTGGGTGGACCGCTTGTGGTCTGTGAGGAACCCGAGTTCGGATGTGATCGTCGAGGACCTTCAGGGCCTCGAAGTCGGTGAGCGGATTCCCGACGGACCACCCGGTACGGCGTTCTTTGACGTGGTGGCTCTCGAACCTCAACGCGCGATGGTCCTTCACTCAATGCGACACCCTATCTCGGGAATCCCTCCGGATCAGTCGAGCGATCGCCCCGGTCCCTATCTCGACTTCTCGTGGTCGTTTGTCCTCGAACCAACGGGTATGAATCGGACCCGACTCCTCTTGCGGACGCGGAGCAACATCTACCCGTTGGCTATGACCCGAATCGCACACATCCTGCTCGTGCCGATCGATGTGGTGATGTCGCGATGGATGCTGTTGGGAATCAAGCGCCGTGCTGAGACTGTCTTGATCCGTTGAAACGCACCGTCGGCCCATGCGCAGGGCCGTCCGCCGAACATCGGCGCCCACCAGGCGCCCCGACGTGGCCTGCCGTTCCGATGGCACTTCACGGATCAGTGGGGCAGTGACACGTTCATCCACCTCAGATGGACGGCGTGCGCAGCCGCAGGGCTAGATAGTGGGGATGCTTCGATCCATGACGGGTCCGGCGGAGGCTTCGTCACGTGGGCGGCAACACTTGAAGGATTGCTCGGGGCGGCCATTCATCGTCGAATCCCGGTCGAGACTATTGACCCTGTTGGTGTTCTGCGCCCGGGAGACAATGGAGGGTGGACCATGTAATTGATCGATCATGGCCCGCATGTCATGCACCGGCGGTGGCCGGCTCCCGAGATCGAGCGGCTGCCGACAGCGGCGGATGACACGTGCAGGTAGAACGGAGTGATTATGTACTGGCTGGTGATCGTCGCAGCAGTTGGCTTGTGGATGCTGGTCGCTCGTCCCGACGCTCCTGAGCCCGTAGTCGCCGTTCGGCCTCCCACCCATCAGCCAACGTTGTCCGAGAAGTGGAATGGGGCGACGGGGACGCAGCGAGCCGGGCTTGCAGCGATGGCGGTCGGCAAAGCTGTCTGGATTGGCCTGGTCTTGATGGCCCTTGTAGCCATGACGGTCGGTACGGCTACCTGGATGTACTGACCCAGGCAACCGACACAGCGCCCGACCGCTTCAATCGCCACGCGCAAGTCCGCATCGATGCGAGACATGGCGAACCCACGATCTCAATACCGCGTCTGTGGGTCGGCAAGGTGTGTGTTCTCGCCGTCGCGCGGAGAACTCGGCTCCGGTCCTCAGGACCGCGCGTCCTTCCTTGTGCGTGCCAGCACGCGTGAATGCGGATTGCGGTCGCAACCGGACTGCGCCGGTCAGTCGTTGTGAGTGTGATGGTCGTGTGAGTCCGAACCGGACTCGTCAGGACCCACTCAACAGCCGGGTTCCCCGTGATTCCCGCAACACGACGTGCCGTTCTTGATCTTGATGGCGTTGTTCTTCGCCACCAGACGGAGCTTCTCGAGCAACGGCAGGTCGCTGTTGCTGAAGTTGTTGAAGTAGTCGCGCGGGTGTGGTCGTGACATAGGGCGACCGTAGCACGTCGAAGGCTGCGATCCGGCGCTGCGAACAGGGCCGGATCGCAATTCCCTCTGGTCGTGGGGGGCTCGATGCGCGACGATTGAGGGGTCTCCCGGAGGGGATGATGAAGGTTGTTGTCGGGATGCTGTTCTTGGTCGCAGGTCTCGCTTCCGTAGCTGCCGCGCTTCCGTTGACACACCGCCTGGCTCGTGTCTTGCCGCAGTGGGCGTTCAGCCGGGGGGACGTCGAACGGCTGGCTTCGACGACGTTCCTCGCCGCGTTCATCGGACTCCTCGGTGCGGCGGTGGGGGCAGCGTTACTGCTGCTCGCTTTTGTGCAGCACTAGCCGGCGGCTCGTCGGTCGGCGGATTCGAGCACTCGAATGTTTGGCTCGTCGGCGAAGGTGTCTGCGTCGTATCGCAGGCGGAGTGGTGGTACGAGGGAATCGACGTGGAGCCATCGCTCAACGGCGTCAAGTCGGTCGACGTCTCGTTCGATCGCGGTCGACCTCGCAGCATCGAGGACTTCCACGGCATTTGCGAGGGACTTGAGGGCTACGCCGAATAGGCCGAGCAACAGGAGGAAACCGCCGAAGCTCGTGTTCACCGCGGTTGAGCGGATCAGCCATGCCACCGACGTGACGAGGAACACTCCGAAGTGGATCCGGAGACGGCGACTCCCTATGCGGTGCATTTCGTAGATCTTGGCGCTTGTTATTGCCCCGCTGCGAGTGCGGTGTGCCGCGACGACTGGCTCTTTCTGCCACCCAGATCCGCGCCGGGCGACTTCAAGCTGCCAGCAGCGCTCAGTTGGCCGGTCCAATCGCCTCACCACGTATTGGCCGGCATTCCATCCGCCGGGCACTTCCTGCCAGGTCAGACCACTCGCGGTAGGTGTGCTCCTCTTGGCTTCGTCCAAAGGCCTGCGTTGCCGTCTTGACACGCCGATCGAACAAGCAGAAGAGCCTTCCTCCCGGAATCCCACTTCGGGAATCGCGGCCCTCTGTGTCCATGATGGGTGAGACAGATCCGTGTTCTATGTTCTGAGTATTGGGGGCGTGGAAGGATT
>Ga0316194_10000042_pt1 | contig 54485 bp, 41 predicted proteins | sample CroRivsedime1_MG_FD_204936 | JGI IMG/M metagenome (GOLD analysis project Ga0316194, IMG submission 204936) | Coastal sediment microbial communities from Maine, United States - Cross River sediment 1 | ecosystem: Environmental > Aquatic > Marine > Coastal > Sediment | place: USA: Maine...
AACGCCGCCTTTGCTCGGCACACGCCCGGAATAAGCCCCCAAATGCGTCAAATTGTTGACATAACAGGCAATCGTATGTTCATATTAAGCAAGTGTAAAAAGACTAAATTACAATAGCATTAAGAGCAAATCTGATGAGTTATCCACACCTTAACCGCGCACTGTACGCCATTTTCTTGTCTTTGGTATCGACGTTATCCCATGCGGACCTGATCGACCGAGGTGGCGGGTTGATCTATGACGACGTGCTGGATATTACCTGGCTGCAGGATACCAATTATGCGCTGAATGACCCTAATGCTAGCGCTGAGGCTGGAGACGGCATGATGATCTGGTACGAGGCAAATGCCTGGGTTGACAGCCTGAGTTATTACGATGAGGTTCGCGGTGTCACCTATGATGACTGGCGTCTGCCGACGGTCAGTCCGATTAACGGCGGCAGTTTCAACTATACACTTAGCAAAGACGGTACTACGGACAGGGGTTACGCCCGGACAACTACCGACGGGTCGGACGGCGGCTGGCGGGACGGTAGCGGCACCCCGGTCTCGGAGCTGGGATATATGTATTACGTCAACCTGGCTAATCTGGGCAAATGTGACCCGGACCGCAGCGGCACATGCCCTATCCAGGACCCGGAAAACTGGGATAATTTCAAGAAATTATACACAAATTTCAACCCCGGCCCGTTTACCAACTTTTCGCAGTTGGTGCTCGACAACACACCAACTGCTACAACAGGCAATTACGCAGTCGGTCCGCAATTTTTCGATGAAGTCGGTGCTGGTTATACCAATGTCGGTGACGATTATGAGTGGGTCCTGTCCATGAAAGAAGGGAAACAAATACTGTTACGCAATAACGTGGGCTACAATAGACTCGCGGCATGGGCCGTCCGTGACGGCGATGTAATTACCCTGCTTCGCTGTGACCTGAATGTTAACGGTAAAGCCGATGCAGGTGACCTGTCACAAGTATTTCGAATGGTGGCAGGTATTATCCCTGAAGACCTCGATTGTGATCTTAACAACGGTGGTTCAGGTGATGGTGTTGTTTCTACAGCTGACGTTGTGATAATAACCAGAATTGTTCTGGGAATTATTCCTGCGATCTTGAATTAGAAGGAATGCAGGCCAGCAGGTTTAGTGCATGCGCTGCTGGCTACGTGATAGCTGGTCTTGATTCGGCGCACATTGTTGTATCAGGGGATACAGTAACCGAGAGGACATACAGAAGGACTCTTTCTGAAAAATATGTCAGGATATCCGCGCATGACAACTCTTGAAACAGTACGGAGATACAACACATCATGCATCAACTCTGGCACAGGTCCGGAAAAAACACGGCTTCTGATGCCTCTGCAAGGTAATCTTCAATACTTGGACTCCGCCAACCAATGTACTTCATATTTTTTTCCGGTGCTTATCGCCCGGCTGATGTAGTTGCCTGTCTAACTGAATTATGGAAATCCTTGAATCACCGGGTAATACCGGAAATCATTGTTGGGGTTGAGTAAATTGCGCATGCTTAAGGAACTTATCAGCACTTCGGACAACTGCACTGCCGGACAGCAGGAAAGCTGGAACCTGGCCTTTGCAGGAAAGATCGTCACCATTGCGGCACAACTCGGAGTGCTTATCCTGACTATCAGGACATTTAATCTGCTGAATGAAGCATTTCTTGATGTATTCCTCCTTATTTTTTTCGGGTTTCTGATTCATGCCCTTCTGCCGATTCGTTTCCGTCTGCCGTTCTTCACACTATTATCCCTTGCCAGCATCTACGCAATCCTTGGACTCGTTACCGGGACGTCGCTGATCGTCCTTGGCCTGATCCTGATCTCCATTTGCCACCTTCCCGTTTCCTTCCGTGTGCGTATTGGCATCCTGATCATGACAGGCCTCCTGCTGGCCGCCATGCGGTCTGACTGGCATCAATTCCCCAATCTAAAAGAGCAACTGGCACCGTTTTTTTCCCTGCTCGAGTTTTCTAAACAGTGGTCTCCTGCAATCTGGCCGATACTTGGCTCGATGTTCATTTTTCGCCTGATTATCTATCTTCATGACATTCGTTACGAAAAAGGTCGTTATGATATCTGGCGCAGCCTGGGGTATTTTTTCATGATCCCCAACGTCTGTTTTCCGCTGTTCCCGGTCGTCGATTATGCCAGGTTCTCCCAGGACTACTACAATGAAGAGGCCGTTCGCATTTACCAGCGTGGTATCTCATGGATATTCCGTGGCATAACACATCTCATTGCATATCAGTTTATCTATCTGTACATGCCGCTCGACCCAGTGGAGATTGATGGACTGGCCAACATGCTGCAGTACAGTCTTTCAGCGTTTCTGTTGTATCTGCAGGTATCGGGACAGTTTCATCTGATCGTAGGGATACTGTTGTTGTTTGGCTTTAATCTTCCGGAAACCAACCACCTGTATTATCTTGCTTCAAGTTTTAATAATCACTGGCGCCGCATCAATATTTACTGGAAAGACTTCATGATGAAGGTGCTCTACTATCCGCTCTATTTCAACCTGCGCAAGTTTGGCAACACAAATGCAATCGTCCTTTCCACCATCGTTGTTTTCTTTGCAACATGGTCACTGCACGCGTATCAGTGGTTCTGGCTGCGTGGAACGGTATTGCTTGAATGGCACGACGGCCTGTTCTGGGCAATATTGGGAACTCTCGTCATCATAAATTCGCTATATGAGATCAAGCACGGTCGGGACCGGTCACTGGGGAAACACAAACGTAACGTATATGAACTGACTGCAACGGCAATGAGTACGGCTGGCACTTTTTTAACAATGTGCATCTTGTGGGGCATGTGGAGCAGTGATTCACTATCCCAGTGGGTTTCCCTCTGGGGAACCACCGGCAATGGCTGGATTGGTGTCTTCACGATGGTCCCGGCACTCTTTCTTGCTTCATACCTTTTTAACCGACTATCCAAAAAACAAAAGAAGGTGCTCCTGGCACCGGTTCCCGAAAAAGGACCAGTAGGTTTCTGGAGATTGGCCGCCCCTTCCATCCTGGGGATTCTCGTGGTCTATTCATTGGGGCAGAAGACCGTCTACAGTCTGTTGCCTTCGACTGTTGCGAACGCCTTCCAGGAGACTCGTTTTATGCTCAATGAAGGAGATCTTGCACGGCGTGAACGCGGTTACTACGAGGACCTGGTTGCTATTAACCGGCAAAATCGCGATCTATGGAACGTTTACAATCCGAAACCGGAAAACTGGGACGACCCTGCCGGAATAGTCATGCAAACCGGTGATTTTCTGGAAACGAAGTATATTCCGAATGGTGAAGGATTATCCGGAGGCAAAAAAGTAACGATAAACCGCTGGGGTATGCGGGACAAGGACTACGAGCTAACTGCTCCTCCCGATACCAGGAGAATAGCTCTACTGGGTGCATCGCACGTATTTGGTTCTGGCGTCAAGAATGACGAAACCTTTGAGACACTCATCGAGGACCGGCTCAACAACGAGTATTCAAGTGATTCAGGGGTCAGGTATGAGATTCTGAATTTTGCCCGGCAAGGAAGAACAGCGCTGCACCAGGTCATAATTCTGGAGCAGGAAGCCCTTGTATTCCAACCAGACACCGTCGTCTATGTGACGCACCCTAAAGATCCATCTCGTCTTGTTCAGGTTCTCGCACGTCAGGTTTATGCCAATCACAGCATTCCTTATCCCTTCGTAGAGTCAATCCTGGAGCAAGCAGGTATAAACAGGGACATGAAGCGTTTTTCCATGGAGAGGGCTTTAATGCCCTATAAGTATGATTTACTGGAATGGGCCTACGGCCGGATCACAAGTATCTGCCGGGAAAACGGAATAACCCCTGTATGGGTTCTTCTCCCCATGACTTATGAGCGACTGAAGAATAGTGACATTGAAAGGCACATTGCCGCTGCAAAAGCAGCGGGATTTACGATCATCTCCCTGAAAGATGTTTACAATTCGGCGGCTCCGGATGAGTTGGCAGTCGCTTCCTGGGATGATCACCCCAATGTACTCGGGCACCAGTTAATAGCAGAACACCTTTATGGTGCCATTCTAAACAGTGCTATCGTCGCCCCTCCCCATGTAACCGCAGAGAAAGTGAATCAGCATGAGGATCTGCATTGACCCGGGTTCAGATCATGGCAGAATTCTGAACGGGCTACACTGTTTTGATTCATGACTCTTCCCCCCGGACAGACGGGAAATCCCTGCCAGGGATTTGCTCCACCAGCTATACCCCTGAGAGTCCTGCCCGCTCCCTGAGCAAGGACTTCTTCTTGCAGACGGCTGGATACTTGCAGAAACCTGTCCGGGAATAGTAATCGTCGCGAGGGCAAGACTGGTTAAGTCGGATTTTTCGATTACTTGATTCGAACGTGTACCCTGTTTAGCGAAAATGATCGGGGCATCTGGCCAACCAGGCTTGTCCGCAGTAGCACAGTCTATTCCCGGACAAGCTCCTGGTTCGGCTCGTTCTCGTTGAAGAACCCTTTTATTGTCATCGCAAAAAGACGATCGGCGAAAAGTTTGTGCGCAAAGGCGTTCGGATGCTCATCCCAGACTGCGACATTTAACGCGTCTGCTTGATACTCATCGAAGACATCTCTCATACAGTAGTGGTGAAGCGATTCCGGACACTAAAGTGTAGTAGTCCTGTCCTTCTCCGCCTTCCCCCGGGGACTGTCCACACCGCCGAACGCCCTCCAGTAGAAGGCGAAATGGTCCCTGGCCTTGCTGAACAGCCTCCTCCAGGGATGGCCCGCGCCCTGTACTTCCTGATACTCGTGCTCAATCCCCAGTTCTTCCAGCATCTTGTGATAGTCCTGGTTCTTCTTGAAAACCCTGCCGTCTTTCGTGCCGATGTAGAGCCGCACTTGCGTCCTGCCCTTGATCTTGTCGAGGTTGGTTTTCGGAAGCGTCCAGGGCGACTCCGCATAGGCGTATTCCATGTCGCCGTCGAACGTGCCGTTGAAGATGCCAGGTCGTTTGGCCTTCAGGAATTCGGGCCGGTGCATTGCAGAAGAGAACATCGATACCGCCCCGAATATCTCCGGATACTTGAACCCCATATGCGCGGCGCCAAATCCGCCCATCGATTTGCCTTCGATCGCCCTCCCCTCGCGTGTCGCGATAGTGCGATACGTTGCATCAACGTGCGGTATAAGATCCTTCACGACTGAAGCCGCGCTGCGGCGGCTGGGATGCTTCACCGAATCCGCCCACATGCCTAGTATCCTGCCCTTTGGAGCCACGATGATCATTTCCGGGCACGTTCCCGCCTTGATGGCCTCCTCCATGGTCCTGCTAAGCCACACGCCCACACGCGGGCCGCCGGTACCGCCGTGCAGAAAGTAGACCACCGGGAATCGTCGTTCCGGCGCCGTCTCGTAGGACGGCGGCAGGTATATGTAAAAAGGGATCACCTCACCGCCGTACACATCGCTGTTGTAGCTACTCGCGACCATCGGCAGGCGCACGCGGGCCAGGTAGGCCAGCTCCAGTTCTGAGAGAGTGCCACCGCGCTTCACCTTCCTGCGGAGCTTCGTTACGATACTATCCTTGTAGGGTGCGTCGGGACCGATATCCGCCGGATCCACAGTGTCTCTCTTTATCCGCCTCATGCTCGCGTCCTTCTCGGCCTGCGCGTCAGCCACGTTCTTCCTGGACGGTTTGGCGACCACACCCCCCCGTGCTGTCACACCGCCTTTCTGCTTCCCGGGGTTTCCGCTTTTCCTCTGCCAACCGTCTCTATTCCGCACACTTTGCTTTCGCTGCTCCCTGGCCCGGTCGAGATATGCCTGCTCCCCGGGCGTAACCTCGCCTTTCGCCTTTTTCTTGCGAAGTTCCTTCACCCGCTTCGGATCGATCGGATCGGCCTTTTCCTGGACCTGTGTCCCCTCTACGGCCGAACCACCTTCCGATTGCATTGCATTCCCCACTGGTTCGCCGGCCGCCACGGCCGGCTGAGTGACGTTGGTCAGCGCCGCCATCAGGAATACCATTGCGAAAATTCCTGCCGGATACAGAAACCATTTCCGTCCACGCATGTGCATAGGCATGTTAATCGCCCTTTCCCCCAGGTCCATTGAGTATCCCCGGATCATCAGAGCGCCGTTGGCGAGCGCCTGTTGATGGCGAGTATAGGACGGATTAACGCCCTTCCCCCAAAAACTCATGCCCATTGGGCAATCGCTACTACTGCTTTCCAGCCTGATCATACCGAAACCCTGCCTGATTGGGCCACGTTGACCTGAATGGACGGTCACTTGCCCTTTCCCCAGCCAACTCATGCCTCCAGGCCAGTCGAACCCCTCGGCAACTGCTCCTGCGTCGCCTAAAGCGCCTGCTTTTGGTGAACACCCGCTTGAGCCGCTGCTCCTTTGGGCTTGCCACCCTTGCCCCGCTTCGCCGGTATCACCAGTGCACGGTGCTTGCTGTTCAGCGCGAAAAATCGCCGGGAGCGATTTTGAACAGCCGAAGGCTGGCCCAAAGGGCGGAGGGCAGGATGCCCGCAGTAATACGCCGTGAAAACGTGCCAGATTGACTCTGGGCCCGGGAACCAGTGCTGCCAGACCAAGGGGCAACAGCAGCTACGGATTATCTTATCAGCCAGCTATAACCCCGACCTGAAGCGTCGCATCAAGATTTATATCAGTCGAGCCCAGGCAGTGTGAATACGGTTTTTTTATCCATCACCGGGCTGACTGTCTGGCATACCGATAGATAGTGCAACAGGATCACTGCGGACGGTTGATCCGTCCTTATATGAAGCCCTGACGAAGAATGATACCGGACCGGCTCCAAAGGTCTCTGCCGGAATGCCGATTTGCCATCGTGAACCCTCTATCGTTGCAGTGCCGAGCATCCGATAGCCGCGAAACACCTCGACCTTTTCGGCACCTTGTGCTGTTCCGGATATTTCTACTGTGTCCTCATAGGTAATCTGTCGACTGATATCTTCAACCTCGACTCGATAATCATTGTTATAGACTCGGGCAATAAATCGGGTAAACGAGCGTGTCTCAATGCTGCTATCTTCTATTGCCACCAGTCGCACGTCGTGGCTGCCGTCTTCTACTGCTCGTGTATCCCAGGAAAAAGGTTCGTTGACAGGCGCATCGAACTGGTACAGTCCATCAACCCATAACTCCACCTTGCTGACTGGATTTCCGGGTGCCATCCGGATATCAGCATCAATAGTCACAATCCCCGACCATGGCTGCGTCGGTGACGGTGATTTCAGTTTGATATCGGCGAATGATGCAAAAGGCCGGGCCAAGGGATCACCTACAATAATAAGCTGGTAAGGTACCTTAACGCTCTGGTAGAACGCCTCTGCAAGAGAGCAGCCATCAGCATACCAGGCATGAATCAACGGCACCGGAAATTTTTCCTGAAAAGAAAAGGGTTCTGCCACAGTTCCACTGGATCCCGCCGCACCGTAGCGGAGAAACTCGGTTAGTTTGGTCTGATCAGCCCGTTTGAAATCACCGCCATAACTGGTGAGGGACTCTGCAATGGCACCCGGCAGCAGTCGGCTATTCGTCTCGTCCCAGCTGAAATTACGGGACCCCACCACCGTCCCGATGACATCACGTTTAGCGACGGGGAGTATTCCATCCTGATTATCATTTCCCTCGTATAGTACTTCACCCTTGCGTCCGCGCCTGGCAAGTTCGGACAGGGTAATAGAAAAGAGTGGCTGCCTGGTTTTGGATCGAATATTGGTATTTTCAAGCAGATATACAGTTCCGTCTGGTTGGGTAGCATCACTGGATGCTGCCGCCGTGAGATAATTCATGACTTCCGGGAAGCTGTTGCCTCGAACACCCGTGTAAGCCAGCATCGTCGACAGGTAGTACTGATTCAGGGAATCGGCAGTCTCCCAAAAAGCCAGATCTGCATTCGACCAAACGTAATGACTTCGAAACCCGTGGGTAAGCTGAAATGGCCCATAGGCAGCTACCATCCGGTCCAGCAACTTCCGGAATTCCGGATCCGGGTAGAGCGATTTGAGGTACGGATCCCTGCCAGCACGCACGCTATTCGACCACCCGTAATCGACAGCCACTGTCAGGGCATCAATCGCCTTGTCCCCTTCTCCTGCTGCAGCCAGCCCGCGGGCCAGGTTGTACCAGTTCTCCGGGTTAGCGGAATCACTATCCAGAATCTTTTGATAAATTTCTACTGCCGCTGTTGCTTCCTTGCGATGTAAAGATTTACGAGCAGTGTTCCCCAGTCGCCTCAGCTCTTTTTTCTCCAGCCGCGGCAAGGAAACAGGATGACTTGTTTGCGCTTTTATCCTCGGGCCGGCAAAGTCCCTGTAATAATAGTTCAGTCCAAGGTAGCCGACATCTCCAACCTCAACCCGTCGGGCAAAATAGGTCAGTGCTGTCAGTGAAGCTTTACTGCCCCGATACTTGTATTTCCCGAGATTTTTGCTTTTTATATCGGAAGAAAAATCCACGGCATAAGGAAATTCTCCCGAATAGGTGATGATGTCAATCTCCTCATCGAGCTTATGGGAATCAATAAAATCGCGAATCGGAGACCAGATATTTTTGCGGAAATCCTCAATTCGAATAACACTCCTGGAAGGCACACCATCCAGCCAGACGACGTGGCTTTCCGGGATACCACGCAAGTGCACATACTCGTTGGCAATTCGCACGGAAAGCGGAGAGCGACTATTGACAACGACCAGGGTTGTCTCAGGACTGCCGCCTGCCGTTACATTGAAGGACAATATTAAGGCACAGGCGAACCCATAAAGAACTGTCTGGCAGAGAAAGATTAGCATATAAAAACATGTTTTTTTCTGAGACATACGATCACCAAACTGCACATTGAGCAGACGACAAACAGCCGGCCTGTGGCTTGAAATACGCATGCGAGGCAGGATAGACCGACTCCAGCGGCATTGCTTTACCCAGCATAGAGAAAACTCCATAGGCAACCAGGATCATTGGTGATAATTTTCTGATCACCTCGTCAAGCTCATAAAGTTTGACGCCCTTGCGAACCAGATACGCAAGATGTATATGTAAAAAAGTTTCTAGCATTAACCTCGGATGGCCGGGTGTAAATTTCCGTTTTCGCTATGTCTTTCAGACATTCTAACCTAACATACTGAACTTCGGCGTTGGGTCGACTCCCATCGTTTATCGCGCACACATTTGCCGGTGGTTTTATGGCGCCGTGTACACTTCGCTATTGGGATGAAATGCCTGCCAGGCGAACCAGTAACTGATCGTACTGGGTATTTCTTCCCCGTCGGCACCGAACACAGTCCCGGTACGATTTTCGGCATCGAACTCGATTAAAATATCCCGCCGGGAAAAATTATCCCGCAACTTACCCTGCGTGCGTGAGAGTTCCGCGAATGGATACGCCTTGCTCTTATCACCCAGACTGAGGCCGATAAGCTGCTCCTTGGGATGATAACGGCGATCTATTTCCCCCATCGGAAAATACACATCCTCGCTGCTGGCATAGCCGGCGTAAGGAGAGCGCTGATAATCCCGTCGCGCCCCTGTGTCGGTCGATAGCACAAGGCTATGCGGATATCGCCGGTGCCAGTCACCCCAGGTCGTGTGGGACATCGCCACCTGCTGCAGACGTGTACCGCGCAGCGGACCTGTAACAGCCTGCTTCATGATTTGAGACCAGAGGGATTCAGATTCACGGTCATAAAGCAACACATCATTATTGTACAGCAGCCCTGATACACCGAAGTCACGCACGGAACCGTCGACTGACGCGATAAACGCCATGCCGGTACCACACAAGGGACAATAGCTGACGACAATCGCCTCGCCGGCGAACTGATCGTTGACAATCTCATGATAATTCAGAATCTTGATCGGATAGGCTTTTTTGATACCGTTGCGATTGATACCCAGCACCCGGTCGCGGTCCTGCAAATAATTTGCCTCAGCCACTGCAACGAAGCGTGGCCGGTCAATGGCAGGAATGCCATCCCGCGCCGGCCCGCCGTGATGGATTTCTGCAACCGGGATCAAGGAATGGCTAAGATCAAAACCGTTGTTTGCAGCCCCCTGCAGGGTGCGCGGCCCGAAATAAAAAAGCAGCATCATAAGCAGCACTGGATAAATCATCCAACGCGCCCCGGCCGCGGAAAGCAGCTTGATGTTGCAGAGAGGTTTTTTGTTGCGGCTCAATCAGCTGGCCCTTTCAAGCTTGGCGGATAAACAAGAGTATAGGACGGATTAACGCCCTTTCCCCTAAAACTCATGCCCATTGGACAATCGCTATCACTGTTTACCAGCCAGATCATACCGAAATCTTGCCTCAATTAGCCGCACTGACCTGAATGGATTCCTGTCATTTGACCTTGTCCCGGCCAATTCATATCTCCAGGCCAATCGATACCCTGTTGCATCTGCGCAATACAGCAACACTGACATTGGTTGAACGGAAATGCTTCCTTGAATCAGCCGAACAGGCTGGACTGTGGTGGCGCTCGACTGTGCTACAACAGGAGCGCGGCTCGTATTGGTAATTTTTCTTTCCGGTACGTCAGGATCTTCTTATCTGACCACAGGGTCCTCAATGCAGGCAATGACCTTCACTGTTGCTCCACAGATTCGACACTTCTTAACGTCAATATCGCCTAAAGCGCCTGCTGTTGTTGAAAACCCGCTTCAGCCGCTGCGCCCCGGCCTTGGGATGACAAGACCATCTGGGTTTCGGGGATCAACTGCCATTGGCTACCGGCTCCTCGACGGTCAATTCCGGCACATCCTCGCTCTGCCGGATTCTGTGTGTCTTGTTGACATCCAGGCCTGTCAGGTCCTCGTAGGTTCCGTCGGGCCAGAGGATTCTGACGCTGGCCACCTTGTCCGCTTTGCCGAGACCGAACGTCACCGTGCGCTCGACCTGCGAGACGAAACTCCGTGTCGGCATGACCGGCTTTTTCTGTGCCTTGCCCCCGGCCTCGATCTCGATCCAGGCGCCGATGGCGTCCCGGTTGGAATTCGTGCCCTCGAGCAGGAAGCGAATCCAGTTGTGCCCGAGGGCCTGATCGTTGCGGAACAGGTGGGCACGCCCGATCATCTGGCTCACGGCGAAGTCCAGGTCTCCATCGCCGTCGATATCGGCAAAGGCAGCTCCCCTGCCCGAGAGCTTCACCCCCAGGCCCCCCATCTCCTCGAGGGGAATCTCCTCGTAGACCCGGGACTCCCGGCCCGTGTTCCAGAACAGCTGGGGCGACTGGCGAAAGGTCTCCTCGGGGCTGCTCATGTGGATGTGCTCGTGGACATGGCCGTTAACCTGGAACAGGTCCTCGCGCCCGTCCAGGTCGTAGTCGGCGAAGAACAGCCCGAAGGTCACATAGGGGGAGGTCGGCGTTCCGATGCCTTCCTCGGCTGAGAAGTCGCCGAACAGACTCGGTTTGATCGCCACCCACATGGACGTTGCCTCGCGGGAGAAGTTGCCCGCCGCGACCGCGAGGGTCTTGGTATCGGCGTAGTAGGCGTAGTCCGAGCCCATTGTCGCGGTCGCGTTTCCCTGGTTGTCGTATGCGAGGCCGAGCTCCGCCGCCTTTTCGACGAAGGTACCGTCTCCCTGGTTCAGCAGCGCGAAGTTGCGGACCTTGTCGTTGGCAACGAATATATCCAGAAACCCGTTGTCGTCGAAGTCGACGAAATTCACGCTGAGCGCCTTCGCGACCGGACGTCCCTCGGTGTCGGTGACACGGATCCCCGCGGGCTTTGATACATCCGTGAACTGGCCGTTGCCGTCATTGCGATAGAGCACGCAGAAGTCGCCTTTCAGGATGCTCGGCGACGGCACCCGGGGCATCCCGGTCTTGGCGACTCGTCTGTTCAGACGGCGCTGGATATCCGGGCTCCAGGCCGTGTAGCTCGTGACGAAGAGATCGAGATCACCGTCGTTGTCGTAGTCGAAGAAGCCCGAGGACACCGACTGGGTCCCGGGGTCGCCCCCCACCCCCGCATCCGGCTGCTCGGTGAAGACGCCGTTGTCGTTTCTGTACAGATGGTTTACCCCGTAGGTCGTCACGTACAGATCGGGATCCCCGTCCGAGTCGTAGTCGCCGACGGCGACGCCCAGGCCCATGTGCGAGTCAGCCAATCCGACTTCCGTCGTGACGTCGGTGAACCTCCCGGTTCCGTCGTTGCTGTACATCCGGTGGGTGGGAAGCTCCTCGGGCGCCTGATCCCAGGACCAGGGCGTGCCGTTGACGAGGAACAGATCCTGGTCCCCGTCCAGATCGTAATCAAGAAATGCAATGCCACCCGCATGTACCTCGGGAACCCACTTTCCGCCACTGTAGTAGCGAACAAAGTCGAGGCCCGATTGCTCGGTGATGTCCGTGAAGACGACCTTCGGGCGCTCGCTGGTGGCGTCCTCGTAGCGCACCTGCTCGGGTGCGGCGACCTCCCGCACCACCTCCTTCTCTTCGGTCCAGGAGGTGGTGAGGTACCAGGCGGCAGGCACCACCACGGCGAGGAAGGCTAGCGCGGCAATGGTCCATCGGCTTGCCGCCCGAACACGCGTCACCGACGCGATGATACCCTCGACTTCCCGGCTCTGCTCCTCGTCGAGCTGGTCGAACTCTATATCGTAGCGGGTCTCCTTCCCTGCCTTGCTGACGTGCCGCACCACGGCCGGCAGCTCGACCTCCGCTTCCGAGGTCGGAATGCGAAGCCGCACGAGAGCATCGCGGTCAACCGCCACCGTGGACGAGCGCAGGCTCATCGCGGCCCGGCCGAGATCTATGCTCTCGATGGGCTGCCAATCAGCATCGCTGACCTTGATGAAGCACTGTCCGTGGTACGAAACCCTTGAGGCGCCAGCGCCTTCGCTCCGATTCATTTTCATTTTCATTTTCATTTCCGGCTAGGATCCGAAGAGGTGAGGTCATAGATGACGGGATCATCGGACGCGTGGGCAGCGTGGTGATACCGCTCCCGAGCCGCCAGCATCGCTTCGCCCTCCGCCAGATCGTCCCGCTTGTATTTCTGATGGAGCGCGCTGTGCCGAGAGGCTTCCTGTGGCTGGTCCAGCGCCGTGTACGCTTGTTTCAGACCCCAGTGGGCCTTGGCGTTTTCGGGGTCGAGCGCCAGCGCCTTGTCATACCATTCGACGGCCTTTTGCAGTCCGTCACGAACGGCCTGCGCACCGGCGCGGCGCTGGCTCATGGCCTTCAGGTAGCTGGCCTGCCCGAGGACATTCAGCAGCCGATAGTCCTTGCTGAAGTCGAAGCCGCGGTTCTCGGCCTGTGCGAACCCGCCCGCCACGATCTCCGAGAAGCTGCGGATCGCGGCATCGTAGTCGCCATTCTTCATCGACAGCTGTCCCGATAGCCACAGATAGGACCAGATCGGCGTCTCCTCAAACTTTCTGGCCCGCTCCAGCGATTCGCGTGCCTCGCTGCGGACCCGCCCCATCGCCAGGTGGACACGGGCAAGGTTCAGGGGACCATTGAAATTGCCCAGGGCTTCCACCCGGGTAAAAGCCGACTCCGCGTTCTGGAGGTCCGCGCCCTGGCCCGCGGATAGCAAAGCGATCCCGTAGTCGTTCCAACGCATCCACTCGGGCGGATTGCCCGTCAGCACGGTGGCTTCGGGGATGTGCGCGCCTGGCGCGCCCGCGACGGCCACCTCGGTGGTGCCTTCGCCGAGGACCGAGACGGGAAGGTCGTTCTGGTAGTCAGGGCCCATTACATGGCGCATAAGGGTCGAGTCGAATTTTCTATAGAGTAACCGCCCGGACAGGCGCAGCGGGCCCACGGCGTCTTCGGGGACCGTGAACTCGTAACGGACGAGCCTCGCGGAACCCGGGGCGATCTGGTTGTTGTACAGCGCCACGAAGATGTCCTCCGCGTTGCGACGATCGATCCGCATGCCGTGACGATCGAGAACGAATGCGTTGACGAAATGTGACGCGGGATCGACCTCGCCGTTTTCGGCGATGGCGCCGCTGCGGGCGAGCTCCCTGCCCGTGCCGTCCAGCACCTCGAACTGCAGCCAGAGCTGGTTCGAGTCGACGGTCCCCTGGGTCAGGTGGTGTCCGAGCTTCAATGTCCGGATGACCACCTCGACGGTGTAGCTCTTGCCCGGCTCGAGCTCAACACCGGCGCCAGGTGGAGCATGGAGCTCGCCGTTTACGCCGACCCCCTCACGGATCCCGAAGATGTCGATCCGGACATTGTCTCGGAGAAAATCCCGATGCTGCTGGATGACCTCGTCCGCGTTCTCCATCTTCACGAGCTTCGGTATGGCCGTATTCGCGGACGGAAACAGATGGCTGCGGATCTTTAGCTCCCCGTCCACGTCATTGGCGCCAAAATCGTCGGAGGCAATCTGCGGCATGTGACAGTTGTTGCAGTTCTTCTCGGCCTCGGGCGGGTAGTAGAAACTCGCGACACCCTGTCCCGACACGCCGCTCAGGAAGAATGAATCGTAGTGATTCTGGCCGCGGAGCCAGCGATAGTCGTTAAGCTCCTGCGGAAGATGCACCTTGTGGCAGCTTCCGCAGAACTCCGTGGTCTCGTGCACAGGCCTGAGGAAAGCGCGCTTGTGGAACTCCGGCTTGGCCTTGATGAGCTGCCGGTTGATCCACTTGAGGGTCGCGGATTCGCTGTCGAAGAACGGATAGTGCACCGGCGGCGCAATCGTGTAGTCGGCGTTCCCCATGGGGCTGTTCACGTTCACGATGCTGTGACACACGCTGCAGGTGATCCCGGCGTGCGCGGTCGGATTCCTGACGTCGTCGAAGTCCGGGTCATTGAAGTCCCCGGAGAAGAACGGCACGGGATCGTGACAGCCGGCGCAGAACCTCGAGCCGCGAATGTTGCCGTCACGCTCCATCATGGCCTCGCGGGTTTCGCGTACCGAACTCAGGTAGACCGGATTGTTGAACGAGGCGAACCGGTGCACGCTCGAGGACCAGGTCGCATGAGTGTCCGCGTGGCACTCCTTGCAGTACTGGTCCGCCATCAGGGTTGATGAGGGGATGAAGTTTCCGTCGAGGGTCCTCGCTAGCGACGGGAAGAAGTACTGGGCTCCTTCCGGATTCCCTTCCACGGCCCACGATCGGGGATCGAGGCTCTGCACGTACGCCATTGCGAGCGCGCCGACGATCACCGCCGCGCCCCATCTGGCTCCGACGCCCCACTTGATTTTCTTGCCGGCAAGGCGGTGGACCACGAACAGCCAAACTACCGCGATGGGTGTCAGGACATGTAGCCAGTAGGCGGTCGATCGGGCAACCGGGCTCTTGACCACGAAGACGCCGTCGAGACGCAGCAGGAAGAACCCGGAGGCGAACAGGATCACCGTGATTGCCGCCAGCGTCAATCCCGCGCGCACGGCGGGCCGATTCGGGCGATTGTAGACGTTTCGTGCGTGCCCCGCGATGAATCCGAAGACGGGAATCATCAGCACGATCCCCAGCACCACGTGCGCGAGGAACATGTAGAGGTAGAACCAGTCCTGGTACGAATCTCCCGTCGCCTGTTCGAGCAGAGTGACGAGTGCGAGATAGCCGGCGTTCAGGCCCATGATCGCCGCACCGGCGAACACCACCTGCACCAGCGGACTGGTATAGGGGCCAAGTGCCTTGCGATAACGGATCCTGTTCATCGCATCACATCATAAAGTGTGTGTTCAGGCTCGAGTCCCGGCAAGACAGCATCGTTTGCCATACCCAGATCAGCATCCAGTATCAGGGTACGTTTGCCATTATTCGCAAGCACCTGCGCCAGGTTTACAGCAATATTTGTCCTACCGGTGCCACCCTTGCCACCGGCTGTTGCAATCACCTGTACCGGTGATTGCAACAGAGGGTTCGTTTCTCTGCTTGAATAGCCAAGTTTAATATCAGATAGACGCATCTGGTTTGCCGTCTGTGTTGCAATTGTTGTGGTAACGCATGTTCATGTTGAGTATTCCCGTATCGCTGTTAACTTCCGCTTGCATTACTGACGGCAACTTGCGTACCAACATGATGAATATATTCAAGATTCAGCAAAAAAAATTCTATCTTATTGATTTTATTATTAATATATTTCTGCCATGGCTGCGGGTAGCTGTCACGTGACTGCGTCACACTTTTGACTATTTGGTATAATGACACACAAATGGCGGAAATCAATTCCAGTGCTGAAGGAGATTGCAGCCAGCCGCCAGCAAGCGGCGCCAAGGGCCGGCATCCTACCACAGTCGCGGCGCAAATTCGCTTGGCAGGCGGCAAAATTATGAAATTCGCCTCGACGAATTATTCGCGCGTACGAACCGCATGCAGGTCGGTGACGAATGACTCGATTCTGTCCAGCGGCATATTAAAAATGAAGTTCGGGTAACTACAATGACCACTGCCAGTTCCGATGACAGCTACTCAACGAAGCTTGTATCATAGCCATCAGACAGAATCCATGCAGTCAGTTGTAGCTAAACCGTTGCGCTGCTCTATTTTGCTGGATGAGCCGGCACTCAGGATACCGGTGAACAGTATCAGGCATACACACAGGATCAACGAGCACCCAGTCCTGAGGTCAGCCTGTTCCGGCTTGGTTTGAAAGCTGAACAGGCCTTTGCGTAGCATCCCTGTAAACTGATAAAAAAGTCCGATCTATTGACTACTATCACGGGCATAGTTTATCTACAAGAGTTGGCACTAACCCGCGTCACACCAATTAGCTGAAACAGTGACCTATGCAGGTTAGTGTTCGGATGACAGAACCCGGCAATATTTAAAATGCAACATCCTCGGGATGTTCGATAGCCGGTTTGTGCTGTTCTTTGTAATGCAACATATCTGTGCGTAATCGCATAATATGCGCATCAATATTGCCGGTCGTTATTAGAGTACCCACCGGGTCAACATTTCCTTCGTCACAGGGTCGCTGCAGCATACTGCTGAGCATCAAATCACCATACTCCATCCGGTAATGAGCCGGCTCCCAAAACCACTTCAATATCGTCTTTTTGTCTCCCGGTGCCGGCTCCTGCTCTGCAGAAAGCGAATTGAGCTCACTGAAATCCCAGAGTTCAACGCCCAGCTCATCGGCCAGTCTGGCCAGTTCTCTTTTCCAGGCGTCGAACTGTGACCAGCGCCCCGCCCGCTCGAGGGCAAGCAAATAATCGACATGGTAGGGATTGATGAAGAGCACCACTGTCACGCTGTGTTCCCGGGCAAACAGCAAAAACCTGCGTACGCTTTCGAATACCGGGGACCACTGGCTCGCCCCCTGAAACAGTTGCAGTTCAGGGCGGGAGAACAATTCGGATATTTCACGGTTCTTCTGCCGAAAGAGTACACCTTGCCCCTCCCACGCAATAATATCCAGGTAATCCAGGGCAGGATTAAATCCATCACGCCTTATGGATGAGGAATACCGGTTTGCCTGCCCCGACAGGGTTTTCAGGCTGTCTTTCAAAGTATCCAGGGAAAACAGGGTCTGGAAGTAATCCTGCAGCCTCTTCCTGTTGTAGCCCCGATTCGTGCTACCGTCGGCATTCACTTTCAGACGATCCTCGAACTCCATGCGCCCGGGTGGCCATTGGAGAGCCTGACCGGCACTTGCCTGTCTTGTCAGAAAGTCGAGGAAATCAAGTCCCCAGAGTACCAGCCTTGTGTCGCTGCCGGCGATTGCGTGATGCAGCGTCCTTGCCTGCATGTAAACACTGGCTCCGGGCAGCGCAAGATTGAAAACAGGACGAAGGTTTTCCGGCCAGCACGCATTCGCCGGATTTAGTCCCAGCTCGGGCCGGGAGTTCCCGCCGATAACAGCGTGAGGCGTATAGCCGGTCACCTGATAGGGTTTGGCGAGCCTGACGTGACTTCCGGAAGCCGGTTTGATCGCATTCAATCCCTGGAGCCTGGCAGTATCAAACATTCCGTAGGGATCTACCAGGTAGTTCAGCAGGGCCATCAGGCATAGAAGCGCCACCACGACAACCAGCCACAGTTGCAGGTACCGCCGGTATCGTTGCATTGAATCTGCCATCAGAACTGGAAGTAGAGAAATTCGGAAACGCTGGTCAGGGCCAGCAGACCCAGGGCCGCCACCAGACCGGTTGCCACGGCCCAGCCTGCCGTGGGCTGCCATGTTATGCGCCTGGCAAGCTGTTCACCCACGCGTATCTGGTATTTATTATCGGATTGATAAACTCTCAGTGCCGGTTCAAAAGAGGACATGATCTGTTGAGTATTGGGCATCATCAGTACTACTGCCAGCAGCACCACGACCCAGAGCCAGGTAAAGAGAAAGTCGGAGCCACCGCCCAGGTAAACACCGACGCCTGCTCCCTGCAACCAGATGCCAGCCTCACCCAGTCTGGCAATAATGGCATTTGGCAGGGCCACACCATTAATTCCCGCCATTCCCTCCAGGATGACAATAGCGCTGTGAAAATCGGTTGCACGGAAAAATACCCAACCTGTCACCACGGCCAGAAATGTCAGCAACCAGGCCAGCAGCTTTCCAGCCCTGGTACTTTCGGTACCGGCACGACCCAGGGCCTGACGCAGCCTGTGCCAGGCATGATTGACTACCAGATAAAGGCCATGCAATCCGCCCCAGACGACAAAGGTCCAGCCAGCACCGTGCCACAGACCTCCCAGGAACATGGTTACCATCAGGTTGAAGTAGCGACGTTTCCTGCCATGATGGCTGCCACCCAAGGGGATATAGAGGTAATCCCGCAGAAACCGGGAGAGTGTCATATGCCAGCGCCGCCAGAACTCTATGATACTCGTGGCCTTGTAAGGCGAATGAAAATTGAGCGGCAGGCGTATGCCAAACAGCCTGGCACCACCGATAGCCATATCGGAATAGCCCGAGAAATCAAAGTACAGCTGCATCGTGTAGGCCAGCGCTCCACCCCATGCCACAAAGAAGGACAGTGTTTCTCCGGACGCTGCTGCGTCAAACACAGAACTGCCATAAGGAGCTATACCATCGGCGAGAACAGTCTTTTTGAACAGTCCCATGAAAAATATCGACAGCCCTATGGAAACGTTATCGAGTCGTGGCCTTAGAGTATCCCGACGCATAAACTGCGGCAGCATTTCCTTGTGATGCACGATCGGGCCGGCGATCAGCTGCGGAAAAAATGTAACAAAAAGCGCATAGTGGGAAAAACGATATTCCTGGGTTATTCCCTTGTAGGCATCCACCAGGTAAGCAATTTGCTGAAAGGTAAAGAAGGAGATAGCCAGCGGTAACACGATGTGACCGACATCTATACTGCTACCTGTCAATGCATTTATATTATGGAAAAAGAAACCGGCGTATTTGAAGTAGGCGAGGACACCCAGATTTAACATCACACCCAGGGCAAGACCGATCTTCGCCCTGGCTATTCGGCGGTGCTCATACGCCCGGCTCAGGAACTCTCCGAAACCAAAGTTGATTACCATGGAGAGCAAAATCAGAATCAGATACGCCGGATTCCACCAGCCATAGAAAAAGAGAGATGCGACCACCAGCCAGGCTATTGCTGCCTCACGGCCTAACCGTGCCATGGCAAAAAAGACGAGAAACGTGACCGGCAGAAAGAGGAATATGAACTCGTAGGAATTAAATAGCATTCAGCTCTTCCTTAAGGGCCATGTATTGCCTCACAGACGGTTCTTGCAGGCTTCAGCTTCCCGACAAGGCCAGTTCACGCAGTTGACCCACCCTCCGGGCATGAGTGAAGTTCCCGATTACTCGTAAACGTGCCTTCCGGCTCATTTCCGCCGCCTCTGCGGGGTTGCACAACAGGCGCGTCAGCGCCTGCACAATCTCTTCCATGTTTTCACCATTTACGCACAAACCGGTCTCCCCATCCACTACCGCAGAACCCGTGCCCCCCGCCTTGCCGGCAATGGCAGGCTTGCCGCTAGCTGCCACTTCCAGAAAGACCAGGCCAAAGCCCTCGGTATCTCCGTCAATATCACGGTTGGGCATGGCAAATACATCACAGCTGTTATACCAGCGGGGTAAATCTTCGTAGCTCACATGGCCGAGAAAGTGCACGTGGTCCAGGACGCCAAAATCCTGTGCCAGACCACGCAGATAATCGAGATCATCACCAATACCTATCAGAGCATAATCGACATCCAGTCCCTGTTGCCGAAGAGCCGGCAAGGCCCGAATAACATTGTCGAATCCTTTCCGCCGTTGCAGGCGACCCACTGACAGAATAAGCTGTTTCCCGTCCGCAAGGCCGATTGCATTGAGCAAATCGCTGCTCGGCACATCCGGCTTGAACCGCTCCTCGTCTACCGTTGGATAGACCACGGCGATGTGCTGAGGTTTAACCCCGATCAGGTTAACCAGGGTGTCCCGGGTATAGTCGCTGTTGGAAAGAATCCAGTCGGCACGTCGCAGGACAAAACACATGGCCTGGAATTTCTTTCCCCGACCCCAACTTGTCAGTTCTTCCCCGTGCGCATAGATCAACACAGGACGACCGGTTAAACGACCAACTACGAGCGCGATAAAACCCTCTGGCAATACTCTTCCCGCGAAAATTGCAGCAACCCGCCGGGTCAGAGTAATAGAGAGTGATTTCAGAAATAACTTCGTATATATAAAAAAGGACTCTGGCTTGATCCAGGGGCGCCGCTTGAGAACCAGCCTGTGTATGCTATTCGGGTGATCGCGATCGAAATCCGCGGCACCTGGCACATCAGCAGTAATAATATGCACTTCCTTGCCACCAAGCCGTCGAAAGTCATCGTCAAAAGAGACCGCAGTCCCGCCTTTTGTCGGGAGGAAAAGCTCCGTGATCATCAATAAACGAAGATTATCTATTTTTTGCATGGATTAGCAGAAGCCCCTCTATAAGATATTTGTTAGCCAGATTATGAATTGTTGATTTAATGTTTTACATGAAAGGGTGCGTTTAAACTCGTTTGAAATAGCATGAATTCACGATCTTATTGTCCAGGGCAAAGCTCGTTACTGGCAAAAGCGCTTGCCACACCCCGCAAATCAGCGAAGACGTTATCAGCCCTGTCAATATCTGCAGCGCTGAGCGGGTGTCCGGTCAACACAAGTACACAGCATCCAATCCCGGCCGCCCGACCCCCTTCGATATCCGACACCTTGTCCCCGACCAATATAGAGCGTCGCAGATCCAGTGAGTGTTCTTTCGCAGCACGAAGGATCATTCCCGGGGCCGGCTTGCGACAGTCACAATCACGACGATACTCACCCACTCCATGAACAGGATGGTGCGGACAATAATATACATCGTCAATCTCGACACCCTGCCGCCTGAATTCGTCGAGCATCCATTTTGTGAGGTAATGAAATTCATCTTCTGTATAGTAACCGCGCGCGATGCCAGCCTGATTTGTGATGATAATTAGCCGGTAACCGGCCTTACTCATCTCCCGGCATACATCAAAAACTCCATCAATAAAGTGGAAGTCATCTATTTTGTGGACGTAGTCTCTCTCCTGGTTGATGACACCATCACGATCCAGGAATATAGCTGGCCGGGCCTCCATTACTCGTCCATTATCCCCCCGTGCCTGTATTTGCTGTCATGGACATCTTCAGACACGTCTGACGATCGGGTAGCGGTTCATACTGGATTGCCGGAAGCACTACGGCACTACTACATCATTGGCATCATAGTCATGATTTTTCTTAATAACATCATGTAAAGCTCTGGCGATTCCCCGGTAGCCACTGTCATTGAAATGGGAATCGTCAGTGAACATCGTTTCGCTCACGTCATCGAAGACAGGTGCGAGGTCAATGACGTTGATGCCGGAGGAAGGCAGCGTAGTCAGACCTTGAACAAGATCTGACCGGTATTGGGTAAATGTATTACCGAAATTCTCGCTGTTTCTGGAATCCAGCCATTGCTTCACTTGCGCTTCCGGTGCTGTCAATTGCTTTCCTGATGTGTAGATATCCGGTTGCAAAACAAGCAGGAATTGATCGCCGTGGCTGGCAATGTAATTGGCCATGGACAAATAGCGGTCCTGGACCTTGGGGATTCCCCGGCTGGAACGTTCAGGTTTGTAGTCAACACGGGCACCAGACTTCCCGGATGGTAGTTGTTCACGAATATAGACTACCAGACGCCAGATGCCCAACGAGCCGACGACTTTTCTGATGGCTTTTATGGTGCCCATGGGTTTTAGATTATTTTCAACTGCATCTTCAACCATACTGAATTCGAGCCGCAGTAATTCACGCGAGTTTCCATACTGAACCGAGATAACATCGTTAAACCCTGTAAGAGAGATCACGAGATCGGGATCAAATAGTTCATAAAACTCCATCAGGGTAATTCGCTCCTGTAGCGACGTCCAGGCCAGATATGCACCATTCATGACGCGGTAAGAAACGCCGGATGAATCCTCATTTAGCAACTCCTCCAGGGCACCAGAGACCGTGTGCCGGTTGGCCGATGCGCCCCATCCCCAGGCAGCCGAGCCTCCGAGTATGAGGATGCGGTATTCATTCGGAACACGTGGTTCGATAGCACTGTCACGAAACCCGATTTCATTAGTCTCAAGGGTTGTCATGTTGCTATTCGGGGCACCAAGAAAACCAAGATAGGACAGATAACGCTTATCCATGCCAAAAATATCTTCAAGAATAACCTGACCGCTTGCATTCTCCCATGTGGGAATATCCCGGCGAGGGTCCTTTTTCGCAAGCAGCATCCCACGCTCAGCCTGATCGAAGGGATAAATAATTCGCCCGGTGATCTCCAGTATTAGCAGGAGAATAATCACGGGAATCAGGGTAAAAATAACGGTTTTTGTTTTGGTCATTGAAAAACTCATCTGTCTGGCCAAGAATGGCAAAAAGTTAAGGCCTAATCAAAATTATGCCTGCCTGGCATCCGCAGTGAAACTCATTTGTTTTACGAAAACTGTTTTACTACTTTCAGTCTCACTAACATGACAGTGTACAGGGCTGTCTCGATCAGCATTGCACACCACCAATCTCACTCTGGGCACGTTCGTAATCCTCAGGAACACCCATGTCTATGAAATAGGCGTTTGATTGAAATGCGACAGGACGAATACGGCGGATATTGGGTTCGACCAGATCTTGTTCAAACGAAAATTTCACTGGCATTGGAAAATCGACCAGCAAGTCGCGATTCAGCATATATATTCCGCCGTTTATCCATCCTGAGTCGTTTGTTGATTTCTCCTGGAATTCAGTAATCACACCATTATCAGCTACTTTAACGCGCCCGAATCTGCCACAATCCGCCACCTGTTTAAGCGCTATTGTCAGAGACGCCTTGCCTCTATAGTGAGTATTTGCCAGTGCCTCAAGATCAACGTGAAACAGGGTGTCCCCGTTCAGCACAATGATTCCATCATCCGGGATTGTTCCCAGCGCCTGCCTGATTGCCCCGCCCGTACCCAGCGGCTCATCTTCAACAGAGTAATTCAATGTCATCCCGCGATAGGTATCACCGAAGTGTTCCCTTATGACCTCCCACTTGTGTGACACGGCCAACACAGCCTGCTCTATACCCTGCTCAACCAGGTAATCCAGAAGATACTCAAGAAACGGGCGCACCCCGACTACTGCCATGGGTTTGGGTATATCGCCGGTGATGCCGGACAGGCGTGTTCCCAGCCCACCGGCGAGGACTATCGCCTTCACCGGTTATCCTGCCCGCCAAATAATGTCTCCTCAACCAGGTCACAGATGATGTGAGCCAGCATGATATGTGATTCCTGAATACGTGGCGTACTCATCGAAGGTACCTGAATACAATGGTCGCAATGTGCTTGTATCCCTCCCCCGCTCTGCCCCGTCAGACCAATGGTAGTAATATCCAGCTCCCGGGCTCGTTGCAGTGCAGCAATCACATTAGATGAGTTTCCTGAAGTACTGATGCCAATAAAAACATCGCCCTTTCTACCGTTGGCCTCAAGCTGGCGGCAAAATATCCGGTCAAAGCCATAATCATTCCCGATTGCCGTGAGCATGGAGGTATCTGCAGTCAAAGCTATTGCAGGCAAGCCAGGCCGGTCAAATGCATACCTGCCCACAAACTCTGCAGCGATATGCTGTGCATCGGCTGCACTGCCACCGTTTCCAGCCAGCAGCACACGATTACCCTGCCTGAAGGCTGCGATACATTCACCAGCGACTTCATGCAATAAATTAATCAGCCCCTCATCTTCAAGAATCTTCTTCTTGACACTAATCGAATCCCCTATTGCCCTGATGATTGCATCCTTGCTCATACTGACCATCCCTGTGCGCCTTCCCTGGTGAAATGGAATCGATAAAATGAACCGTCAAACCCGGACAAGGCCGCCATAACATCAAGCCTCGACGTTGGCTCGACAAACAACATCATGAACCCACCACCACCGGCACCGGATATTTTTGCTGATAAGGCACCTGCTGCAAGCGCATTATCAAAAACCTTATCAATGAGGGAATTCGAGATTGATTGCGCCATATCGCGTTTTGCCATCCATGACTCGCCCAGAATCCCTGCCATTTTCCTTATCTCGGCCTTGAGCAGGGCTTCCTTCATGTCGACAGCGCTCTGCCTGACCCTGTGCATTGCCTGCAGTGACTTGTCATCACCCGATTCTGCCGAATGTATTTGATCCTTGATTATATTGGCAGATTCCCGCGAACGGCCGGTAAAATACAACAGCATGCTGCATTCAATCTCGTTGATGATTTCATCACGGATACGCAGCGGGTTAACAATTACCCTGCCATCGGCATAGAACTCCATGAAATTGAATCCACCGAAGGTCGCTACATACTGATCCTGTTTCCCTCCAGCCAACCCACAATCCTTGCGCTCTATATCGTAGGCCAGTTGCGCCAGATCATATTCACCCAATGGCAGCTTCAGCAGCTCCTGATAGGCACGCAGGATAGCCACAACCATCGTTGAAGAGGTGCCGAGTCCGCTACCAGGCGGCGCATCTGCATTGGTTATGACCTTGACGGAAAGTGGTTCACCACCGTTGAACTCGCTGACGATGCGATTATAAATCGCCTTGTGCAGCATGAGGGGACCTTCAAGGGAAAAATCCTGTTTGGCTGGTGATACCCAGCTTTCTTGAAGGTCTGCCGCATGAAACTCCACGTCACCATTATTGCTGGCAATGATCGTACAGTAAGCATACATATCGATCGCAGCATTGAGTACGTTCCCTCCGTACAAATCGCTGTAGGGTGACACATCAGTGCCACCACCAGCCAGGCCGAGCCGCAGTGGTGCACGTGATCTAACTATCTGTCTGGTCACTTGATACTCCGCTATAGAATTTCCAGTCACAAAATCCACAAGTACAATTGAGTAACCCGGAACGGTTTGTGTGGATTTATCAGGGTTAACGGCACAATTCTGAAAATATGTTGAAAATCATCCGGATAATCAAAGATATTTGGCTCTCAAAAACAAATCAATCTTTTTTACAGAACCGCTGACAGCGTTCCCCTGCCAGATCATCACAGCTCCCTATCCCTTCAGGATGCTCAAGACATTACGGAACGATGCCCATCCGGGAGTCTCTATGAGTGAAGGCAGCACAGCGTCAATCGCATCCCGCCTTCTTCCTGATTTCACGAGGGCATAACCGAGGTTCAACCGGCCATTCCGGAGCCGGGCCATCACCCCCCGCCGCACGGGAGCAGAGAAGCCACGGGCGAGATGCTTCAGATCGAGGAGGGTCTGCACATTGTATTCCTGGGATTTCAGGGGGTCCGATCGTGTTGCGCTGCCCCCATGAATCAGATAAGCACCCAGCGGACGGCAGATCACTCCTACCCTGCTACTCACGGCACAGAGGCGTGTCAGAAAGTGTACATCCTCGCACACCTTGAACCCGGGTGGATAACCACCAAGCTCGTGGAATGTTTTCCGGGGTATGCTTAGAGTATGGATATCCCCAAAGTGGTCGGCAACGAATGACCCAATTTCCTGTGATTCCATCACTACTTCATTTTTCCCGCCGGCCTTCTCCAGCATTTCACGACCGGATGGGTGCAATGCCATCGAGGTACTGATCAGGCTACCATCCTCACGACGGTAATCGTAATCACCCGTCAGAAAATCCAGCTGCGCATCACGCCCGATCCACTCTGCATGCCATCTGAGCCGGTTCGAATAGTACCAGTCATCAGCATCAAGAAAGGCAAGCCAGTCGCCGGTCGCACTTTCTGCCCCCCGGTTGCGCGCTGCAGATACACCGGCATTGACCTGGCTGATGACCCGGACCTTGTTGGCAAAACCATTGGCCACGTGCAAGCTGTTATCAGTCGAACCATCGTCTACCACGATAATCTCGTGCGCCGGCCAGGTTTGTTCAATAACCGACTCTATGGCCCTTGGCAGGGTTTCAGCCAGATTATAGACCGGGATGATCACCGAAAATTTCGGTGGCTTCCGGCTGCATGACGGCTGCATGCTCACCCTGTCAGTTTCCAGACCAGTGCGGCCGGTACTATCCAGCCGGTCAGCCAGGCCAGTTTGCGCAGGCGCGGTAACTCCCTCAGGCGCCTGATCCAGATATGCAACCTGCGGCGCAGCCCCTGTTCAACCCATTCAGGGTCACGGTCTTTCAGAATCCTCGCGAGTTTTCCGGTGGAGAGAAAGCCCAGGGATGGCCAGGCAGTCAGCGCGCCCTGAAGCAGGCTTTTTATTTGCTCCAGTGACCGCCCCTTATCTTCATCCGTACCCAGAAAATTAAACCGATGCGTCTCGAACAACGCCGGCCGGCCCAGTTCCACCTTTAATGCAAGCGCTCCATGCGCCTGTACAGCCGTGTGTCCCAGTAACGGCTCAAAATAAACATCACGCACCATGTATACGATGCCATTTTCTCCCGCCTGGCCATTATGCACCGGGTTCCCGGCACCCGCGGGCTTTCCCGCCTCATCCCGCGTCTCATAACGACGGCCTGGCGTTACGATCACACCTATACCCGCCGCAGCCCAGTCCTGTTCAACCATGTCATTCCAGATAAAAGTGGGGGGAACAACTACACCGGGGGCATGCCCAAAGATGAGCTGGAAACCGGAAACCTCCTCTTTTACCGCTTGTCCCACTTCGATGCTGTTCAGTGTTTGCGCAGGTAGTACCGAGGCATCTACCCAGCGGCTCTGGAGGGGGGATGGCAGTTCTTCAGTCGGGGCATCCGGAGTGCGATCCAGCCAGTTCCTTACCGATGCATTGATTTCGCTTGCTGCCATCAGGGCAGGTGGCCAGAAATGCTCCAGGCCATGGAGTTGTATATCAAATACCCCATTAGCTGTCCCACTTCTGATTGCATCCAGAAGCGGGCCATGGGTGTGCATGGAGATCAATTGCCGCTGGTAACGACCACTTGATTTAATAGAGGCCCCGTCCGCTGTTGCCAGAACCACCCCGAGCGTCATTACCGGTTGGCGCCCATCAGAATCCGAAAAGCATGCCAGCATGCGGGCAATTTCACCAAGAACACCGGCCTGACTTGCCGGGCCAGCCCCCCAGTCGTCGCTTTCAATGATCAGCACCGGACGACGCAAGACCGGTTCATGCCAGTTGGCAATAATTTCACGCCGGGCATAAAGAAACACTATGGTGCCGGATACAAGCAGCCACAATATCAGGAACTTGAGAATAATTTCCATTGACAAAAGTGTTTGGTGCGACCCTGATTAGCCCGTGCTTTCCTCGCCTGGATCATTTTTTTGATGCGACGAAATATTCTTCCAGAAACATGTTAAAGACCGGCTTACCTGCCAGTGAAGTCACATACTGCAAGGCCTGTACACCCAGCAGATTATTGATAGCGCGCATCCCGACCACCCGAACCGGTCGCCTCGCGTAAGGGCCACCCACTATATCGCCCACTTCGCTTTGCGATGGACACTGGCTTGCAGTGGGATACTCCTTTAATCCACGGAGAAAAAGCGACCACTTACTGTGTCGCGAATAAAATTCGTTTACTACCAGTCCTCCCTGTTTAAGAACACGCAGCATCTCAGCATAGATCCTCTTTTTATCATCATGATTGAATTGATGCATAAAACGTGTGCTGTAAATGACGTCGAATACATTCTCACCATACGGGAGTTCAAAAGAGTCACCCAGGGCGAGCCGGTATGGATTGTCAACGCCTGCCAGTTTCTGGTGTGCCTGGGACAGCATGGTTTGGGAGAAATCCATTCCATGCAGTTCGTGACCAGCTGGAAGTGAAGCCAGATAGGTCAGCGTCATCCCGGTACCGCATCCGACCTCAAGAATCCGGAGTGATTTGTCATCACCAAGGTTCTCTCTGATCAATCCAGTAAGTGCTTCATTGCGCATTTGACGGTATTGCTCCTTGTAGGGATCACCATAGCGAGCCACCTCGTAGCTGCTTCCCGTATGGTCGTCATACATGCGCTTTCTGTTTCTGGTCTCTGTTTTCATACTAATTCGTGCCTGAATAGATTGATGTTGACATATGAGCCGAATTTTCGATTAGGCCGGGATTATTCCTGTGTGGCCTTTCCTCATTATCCGGAATGCAGCACGCACCGGGAGTTATCTGCATTTTTACAGTAGTTCGGGTTATTAAAAGCATAAAATTTGCGGCATCTGAACCGGACACCATCGAATGCAACTTTATAGTCTTCCTGGAGTAGCTGCATAACCAGAGACTCCATGCGTGACTTCAGCGCTCGCATGCCAGACATAGACGCAATGCCATCTTGAAGTACTGTAATACTGAAAATGTATCGGCAAAAGCTGCGCTTTTTTTAAATTGTACAGACTATTTTTATCTCCAGGACCCGCGATTGATTGAATGGTACAAGAAAAACCTCATGGGATGAGCAGGATAGAGGTTGCCTAAGCCTTATCGCTCAACACTAATCAGGTCTATAGATAGTCACACAACGGATACTGCCATTCAAGCTGGAAACGACCATGGAAAGCTTCATCTCCCACGCTGGTTTGGCGTTCACAGGGGGAGATTTCCGCGCTCTTGGGCTGCCGGATGTGTGAAACGAGAGCTGACGGCACCCGGTAACGGGACCGGGTACGGGCCGACAAGCGCGAGAAAGGCTACATGCCGACGGGAGCCACCTGGCTAATTGACCGATTGCACCCAGATTACCCATTTGCCAGTGCCCGGATATTGCGGGATCTGTTGAACCCGAGAGATATCAAGGCAGGACGTCGCCGTGTGTGCAGCTGATGCGATTTATGGGTATCGAGGTGCTGTACCGCAAGCCCAACCAGCAAAAAGCATCCAGCGCATCAGAGCAATCTGTACCCGTCAAGATACTTGAAGGCAGAATGGCCCAATCAGATTTCGGTAATTGGCAGTACATATATCCACATTGCCCGGGGCTTCGTCTATCTGGCGGCCGCAGTCGACTGGCACTCACGCAGGGTATAGTCATGGCGAGCCTCCATCGCGATAGACGCGCAGTTTTGCCTGGATGCGGCCCAGGAAGCTGTGGACAAGCTATGGCACACCCAAGATCTTCAACACCAAAGCTAACCAGCCTTGGTTCCCAGGCCGGCTGAAGATATGGTATCAGCATCAGCATGGACAGCAATGATTGTTGGCGGGACAATGTCTTCGTCGAACGGCTGTGGAGAACGATCAAGTACGAAGAGGTTTTTCTCAAAGCCAACGAGTCAGTCTCACGCGACAGGGCTTCGATCAGACATTATCTGAACTTCTACAACTCAGGCCAACAGCACTTACATCTTGACTAACAGACACCGGATCAAGTTTACTTTACGCTCTACTCAAAGCACCATAACCAGAGCGGGCAAAGATCCACTCCCAGCAATGGAATTGACTGTTCAAGCAGACGGGACCATCTCTTATGGCCGCATCACCTCAACTCTTTCGTACATCCTGGCATCACGTGCATGTAGCGGCAAAAGCCTTGCACTAAAGTGCATGGTTATGTCTGGCGGATTAGGACAAAAAATATGTCATTAGGAAATACTTTAATCAGCATAGCGCCTTATATACCTTGGCGTGTAAATTATAATTTAAGGAGTTTACTTGGTGTTTTTCCGGATTTTTTGATTGCGGGTTTCCCCAAATGTGGCACAACATCTTTGTATAATTATCTTATTCAACATCCAGATATCTTATCGACAGATGTTAAAGAACACTGGTACTTTTCAACATTCCCTTTAAAACCTATTTCATGGTACAAGTTCAGATTTCCATACAAATTTGACAGGGCTATGAGCCAATTAGGTTTGCGTACACCGTTTCTTTTAGGTGACGGAACGCCTGACTATATTTTTCGTGAAGCATCCATAAAAGCAATAAAAAACCATATGCCTGACGCCAAGATTATTATTCTTGTCCGGGATCCGATTAAACGTAGTTTTTCTTATTTTCAACACGAAACTCGTGCTGGACGAATAAATAAAACATTTGATGAATTGGTAGATTATGAATACAAACAATTCAGGAAGAAAGGTATTTTATTTCATGAAGATCTCTATGAACATCCTCAATTAAAAGACACCTTCTTACTAGGTTCCTTATATTCAGAATATATCGAGACATTGTTAAATTATTATTCAAAAAAACAAGTTCTTCTGGTTTCATCAGAAAAACTTTTTTCAGAACCAGAAATGGTTTTTAGTGAAATACTAGACTTTATCAACATAACACCTTACAAAAATATCACGTTTAAGACATTTAACTCCGGTAATTATAATATTAACAAAATCCCAAGGAGTGAGTTTCTATCTGAATTTTATGCTCCTTATAATACAAAGCTAGAAAACATGCTTAATGTTAAATTTAACTGGAAATAACATCTCTCTAAAAGATTTATTTACACTGGTATTTGTCAGCATATTACTGTCACTTACCACCGCAACCCGCAAATGACAATTCACGTTTAATGAGAAGACCTTAACAAGTGTGTTGCACAGAAGGGCTTTGCCCTAGCCCCATCGTCGGGAGACAATGTGGTGACACCTGAAAATTTAAAAGCTCAGACTTAAGTTACCTGGAAACCGCACAAAACCACCTACGTCAAGGAATCATAGAGGCGTTGCAAATCCTCAATCGGCTTGTAGGTGAATTTTTTTTCGACGACCTCCCGACCTTTTCTTCCCATCTCAAACCTGAGTTGCTCGTTATCTATCAGTGTCGATACATGTTCACATAGACCATCGACATCATCCGGATCAATTAGAAACCCGTTTACCCCATGGTCAATGATCTCCGGTATGCCTCCAACTCGCGTCGCCACTACGGGCTTTCCTGCTGCACCTGCCTCAATATTTATGAGTCCAAATGGTTCATTCCACTGTGAAGGAACGACAACGATATCTGAAGAAGCGTAAATGTTATTCACGTCAGAGCGGTATCCGGTGTAGATAATTCGCTCGTCACCACCGATCTTCTCTTTCAGCATGGATTCCGTATAGGCACCCTTGTATTTATCCGGGTCTCGACACGCCCCTACAATAAGGAACCTGACATTATTATGCCTGACCGCCCGCGTCATACGCAGAAACATGTCTATACCCTTGACTGTTAGAATCTGCCCGACAAACGTCACAACGACCGCCTCGTTCGGTATGCCCAGCTCACTACGAATGTTTTTTGCTTCATCAAAGGACGTGAGTTGAATCGCATTATGGATGACGTGCTTTCTTGCTCTCGCAGGCTGTGAATGTTCAGCAACATACCTGGAGACAGCAACGATTCCATCGGACAGATTAGCAACGGGACCCGATGCTTTGCCCACCAGGTGATAGTGAACGAGTACGGGTATATGCAAAAGTCTCGCTGCCACGAACTCAGCGGGGCGCCAGTAGTAGGTGTTCATGTGGAACACGTCAACGTGCTCCTGTCGAAACATTCGCAGCGAACGCCACACCGCTTTTCCATAGGCGATGGGATTGCCTGGCTCCTGGTTCTTCCCCCATATAAGGTAGCGTACCCCTAAGCTGTCAAGTTCCTCGGTAATTCTGCCCGGGTATGGCAGCAAAACGAGCGGGGTATATCGGCCACGGTCGAGAAGCCGTATATTGGTAAACAGCACTCGACTCGCGCCACCCCAGTCACGAGCACTCTGTGCCAGGTAACAGATAACTTTAGCCATGGTTTAATATTCCTATGAGCCCTTCCCACTTTGCCTGGAGTAAAACAGGCAGAGGGAATTATCTGAGTTTTTACGGCTATATGGTGTTATTGAAGACATAGTAAGGCATGGTATCAGAATCGGACACTGTCGAATGCTGCTTCATAATCTTGTTGCAGTAGCTGCATAACCAAACGCTCCAGACGTGACTTCAGCACTGGCATGCCGGATATGGACGCGACTCCATCGTGAAGTACTGTATTTTTGATATGGTATCGACAAATACCGCGGGTTACATAGTTATATAAACTATCGTTATTCAAGGGAGATTCTGCGGCATATCCCCGCAGGAAAGCGGACATGGCGTGTCGCGCAATTCGCCAGGGCACAAGCGGCACTGTGCGAAACAGCATCATGTATGTGCAAAGATTAGTGAGGTCTTCGTATGGCACGCCTGTCCCGCAAGTACCAAAATCAATAAAACAGGCTTTGCTGTCCGCCATGAGGATATCTTCACTTTTGACGTTTCCGTGGATCCATGCAGTGACCCCGCAGGAGTTATCCTGCTCATTTACCCAGCTTGCGATGTTTTCTACCAGCAGATCAGGTTCCTTGATGTCACTCAGATAGGTCCTGAGGTAAGACAAGGTATCCGGGCTTAACACCCTGAGACCTGCTGGATCATTATAGGTATGGAACCGCCCCAGACACCTGCCAAGGTTTTCCAGGGCAGGCATTGAGGTGCGTTTTGAATTTGACAGTCCGGAGAGACACCCGGACAGAAAAGACCGGTTGAAGCTCTTGCCCTCTACAGCAGAATAAAGTGTGTATCTATCCGTTAGCGAGGCACGAATTGCCCCGGCATGCCGGTATCCTTCAAAATCACCAAGGGTTGCTTTTATCGCTTCGGCACCAGCAATCTCACGCCGGATCCACTCCTCTTGCAGTGAAAACTTCAGATACCAACTGTGTTTGCCATCTACCCTGTAGATGTAATTTTTATCCGAACTAATACAATTGAAGACCTTACTATCCAGGGTAGCTTTAGAACCGCTTTTGAGTTCTTCCAGTCGAGCCTTGCACGTTTCAGCAAGACGACATAACTCATCCGCCTCACGGGCGATTGATTCATTTTCGGCAAGAGACAGAATTTTCATTACGTCTGAATATACTCAGTCATTATAAAAATCTTACTGTAGACTTCTGGCTGTGATTCGCGCCGGGGACGACGCTCCTTCAGGACTGAGCCAGAGACCCACCAGGGGTGGATTCCGGCGAGCAAATAGACTGTATGCAAGTCTTTTCCGCAACTCCATGCAGCGCAGAACCCGGTCCGGTTTAACCGCTTTTCCGCTTCAGGACATAATCCGCCATTGATTCGATGGAGCCGAGATTATCGATATTGATTTCCTCCTGCTTAAGCGACATGTCAAAAGCCTTTTCATACCAGACCACAAGACCCAGTATCCCGGCCGAGTCCACCAGTCCTGTTGCCGGAATTATGTCATCATCCTGTATCTGGCTTGCATCATTACCGATTTCGCCGGCAAGCTCCGCGAGCTTTTCACGGATTTTGGTTTTAATCTCGCTTTTTTCCATTGTTGATTATCCCTTGAACGTTTTGCCACCGTTTATGGCTCCATAGCCGTGCCATATAAAGTGGTAATAGAAATACCAGTCACTATACCTCAGGCGGTTGCGTCAACGCCTGCAGCACACCGGCAACATCATTACCACTCAGAATTCGGTGGTCATAACTGGCACCCAGCACTGCCGACTGCCCATCCCCGGGCGGAGCCGAGTGCGCAACCATCAGTGCGGTATAGGGTGCCAGAACCGGCACATGGCGACTCACGTTCCAGCGAGCCATACTGGAAAAACCGAGCGTCGCACCGATTGATTCATCAGGCCGCAGTTTTTTCGCCATGGCATGGCGTTGCACTTCTCCCAATGCATCGATGAACTGCCTGTCGTCCATGGCATCTGCTTGCTGTACGACGGTCAGATACAGGGTTTCGCCTACCTGAACGGTAAACCCCAGATTAACCTGGTCATAGAGATACTTCTGCCCATTGACCAGGGTGGTATTGATTTTTGGAATATCCCGGGCAAGCTTAACGAGGCGATAAGCCATCAGGGGTAACAGTGGACTGAGCATGAATTTGTGTCGTTCAGCAAACGCCGCCGCGTAATCTTCCCAGGCTTGCTGGTCATAGGTCATCTCCAGATAAGCGGCCACGGCGTGGTCACGGTGCCATGTCACCGTCGATACCATGCCGTGTTCCTCGGCACTCAGCGACCGCAGACTTCCTGGCGTGCCGGGTAAAAGTTCCTCACCACCTTGCTGGATATCTACCTGTGCAGCTTTGACGATCGCTGCAGTGCTGCCCTCGCCTGCAATGAAGGCCTCTATGTCCCGCACAGTGAGGCGTTCACCCTGATGGGGGATTTGTCCGGCATCCAGCTTGTGCTTGTCCAGCAACACCTGTGCCTTGGCAGTGGGTTGTAGCGAACTCTTTCCGGAAGACTCTTCAGCCGGTACCTTGCTGACCAATTCGGGCACCGGCTCATCGGGGCTATCACCGATCCACATCATCACCGCGCCAACTTTCACTCTTTCTTCCACATCACACAGAACTTTCAGAACATAGCCGTCCTGCTCTGCTTCGACCGGGATAACGGCCTTGTCCGTTTCCACTTCAGCGATCATGTCACCGGTCTTAACCGTATCACCCGCACTAACGGTTACATCGACGATTAGCACAATATCGTCGTTAATATTCACACAGGGTACGTAAACTGGATGTGGCATAACGAAAGCTTCCTAATTAAACAGGCTCACTACTTCATTGATGATACGTTCTTCCGATGGCAGAATCTGGCATTCCAGACTGCGTGCAGAAGAGATGGGGACCGGTGGGGTACCGATCCTGATGGCACGACCACGATAACCGGTCTCCATCAAGCTGGCCAGGATTTCGGCACTGACCCCGAAATCATCATGTGCCTCTTCCACAATGGCCAGTCGCGTGCTGTCCCCCAGGTGTGCAATCAGGCTGGCTTTCGGTAACGGTGACAACAAGGCGGGTACGATAATCTCTACCTCGAGTTCTTCCTCTTCTTCCAGGTATTCGGCCACTTTTTCAACCATTGGCAGCATACCCCCATAGGTCAGAATGGTAACGTCAGGTCTGTCACGGCGCCTGACCAGGGTAGGAAAAAGATGGGCCGCCACATCGTCCGAATTTGTGTCCAGGGGCAAGAATTCACCCGGATCCTGAATCTGCCCGTAAAGCAGTTTGTGTTCCAGAAACAATACCGGGTAGCGCCACTCGGTGGTGGCATTGACCAGCAAGCCAGCCACATCATGCCGGTGACTGCCAAAGACAACGGTGAGACCAGGGACCGAGGTAAAAATATTTTCGGGACTCTGGCTGTGGGTTGGGCCATAACCGCGCCCTCCGCCACTGGGCGCACGGATCACCAGAGGAACCTCAACATCCCTGAATACACCCGGGAATTTGACTGCATGGTTGTACAACTGATCCATGCAGAGCGTCAGGAAGTCTGCAAACATAACTTCCATTACCGGACGATAACCGGCAACGGACAGTCCGATCGTGACGCCCGTGATGCCCGCCTCGCTAATCGGCGTCGACAGCACCCGCCCGGAGAACTTCGAGGAAAGACCTGCCGTCACCTTGAAGGCCCCGCCATAGGGATCATGGAGATCTTCCCCAAGCACGATCGTTTTGTCCGAACTCTCGAGCAAATGATGCAGCGCCCTGTTCAGGTGTGTTCTGACGTTTTCTCCCTGCCCGGCGGGCGGTGTGGTTTCCGAGCATTCGGGCTCCACAGCTGCACAGGTAAAGATGTGCCTGGGCGGGTCCGCGAAACAGGCCTCCGGTGAAGCAGTTGCTGCAGCTTCTATCTCCTGAATAAAGGCCTGGTTGAGTTCCTCGATGGACAACCGGGTCTGTTCCGGCAGGCGTTGCCCGAGCGCAGTCAGCGGATCGCGTTGGCCGATCGCCTGCATCTCACTATCCGGGCGCAAATCGTCACCCTTGCTATGCGGCCCCAGGCGTTTGGTGTCAATAACGAGGAAACCGGGTCTATGGCCATGCCGGACTTCCTCGACGACCTTTTCAACTTGTTCAAACAACAGGGGGTTGGCATCATCAAGTCGCCAGGTTGACAAGCCGAACGCCCTGCCCCGCGCTTCGATGTCTCCACCTATGGTGCTGGTGGTGTCGGTTGTTTGCGCGATACCGTTGTTTTCTACCACGAACAGTATGGGAACATCCCAGATCGAGGCGAGGTTCAGACTCTCATACAGGAGACCCTGACCCAGGGTGCCATCACCCAGCATGACCACGACAATACTTTCACTATTGTCCAGCTTTCTGGCCAAACCTAACCCGACGCCAATACCCGACATACCACCCTGAACACCGTTGCTGTGGAAATGCCGGTAGGCCAGATGCTGACTACCACCATGACCACCACATACGCCTGCCTCCCGACCCATGACCTCTGCCACCAGGCCGGTAAACTCGCCTGAATAGCTGAGGAAATGCCCGTGGTTACGATGATTGGAAAGCACGACATCTTCCGCTTGCGTCAGGGCGCGCACCACCGCCATCTGGCACAGCTCCTGCCCCAGGCAGGTGTGCGTGGTCCCCGACACCAGTCCCCGGCCAAACTGGGTCAGGATAAGCTGTTCGGTGCGTCGAATGAGATCACCGTATGCATACAGACTCTCAGGCTTGAGCGCAATCAGTGGCCGCCCGGCAACATCGGCATCAAATCCAGGTATCTTATCCAATTAAATTCCTCTGAATTTCTATCTTGAAGAGTAAGACAAAGCGCTCGGAACAAGCACGCGCAAACTTAAAGGTCTGTGCATGTTATTTACAATAATACCAATATTGTCATAACGTTATGCTCCAGTCAAAGACAGGACAATTGATATTTATTCAAACCCGATGAGTAAACAAACCGGCCATGCATGTGTCATATCAATACTCATTATCCTGTGATCGGCATGTCAGAAGACAAGCTAAACGCCCTTATTGAATTGCTGCATCTCAGATCATCCAGTCCACTGACTTTTCACACTTCAGTATTTCAGTCATTTCCTCAGTTCCCGTATTTGCTTCAACAAACCAACCATTCCACGACGCGTCTTACTGTCATCACCCTGACTCGCACCTTCTTCCGGCGTCACTGACTCAATTTCCAGAAATCCACCTTGTAAATTAACAATGACCTTCTGATCATCGCCCAGTATTGCGAATGCACGGGGTCTCTGATAGTGCGCTTTTGCGACATAAATGAGACCGCTGTCATTCGTCAGAATATTTCTGCCCTGAAATGGCAGCGTTTCAATTGCTGTACCGAACATCTCCTCAAGAACAGTCTGCATGACATCCGTATGAGAGGTAAGTTTGTCGATATCGGAATTCCCTTTCCCGGGAATATGCATCAAAAAAGGCACTCTCATCTGATAGTCGTTAAGATTTGAATTGTGGCCAAAACTGCTTTCTTCAAAAAATTCCTCGCCGTGATCCCCGGTAATTATCACAATTGTATTATCCCATGCTCCGGCTTTCTTTATACCGGCAACCAGTCTCTCAAGTTCTGCATCCACAAAGTGGATAGCATTTTTATATCTGTTAACCAGTTTCTGTCTGTCTTTGCCCCTTAATTTCTCATCGGAATAATCCACCTTCCCCTTAATCTCCGGCTCAAATATCGTGTGCGCCTCCGGATGCTCATAGTCCGAGTGCGTTGTATAGTAGAGCAAGAAGTTAAAATATGGTTGCCCGGTTTCCTCGTGGCCCGTGGCTATTTCAATACTCCTGTCAGTGACCAGTTTGTCCCTCTCGTAATTCTTTCCATGCTCCGGCAGAAAGGTATCCGGGTTTTTACCTAACATGAATTTATCCATGTCATACCAGCGCATGGTTCTTGCCGTGGTTGAATAAACCGAATATCCATTTTGCCTGAGCAGTGATATCCCGACTGGCGGCACCTGACTGAGTCGAAAATCATGAAAATAATAGGGGTTCAGACCATACAGCAGCGAGAAAAGGCCATAATGCGTAGTATTCCCACCTGTATAATGATTATTCAGCCATATTGTTTCTCTTCCCAGTTTTGTAATAAAAGGTGCTGAATCTGAACCAACATCCTGTTGCCGAAGACTCTCGATGACTACCATAACGATATTGAAATCATGAATTATATTAATTTCATCGAGCTTCAGATCACCAGGATAATTTAAATGTGTGGTTTCTGAATTACCTGCCAGACCTTCCAGTGGCTCGGTGAAATTTCTTTTCGGATCATTTCCAAGTAAATAACCATATACCTTGCTGATATGATACGGGTGAGGCACGAGGTATGCTGGCGGGGCTTCCCTTAACTGGAATACGAATGGTTGTGCCTTGAAGTAAAAATAGGAAAACAGTGACTTGTCAATACCGACAAATACAGCCAGCATTAAAAAATATATTAAAATATTCTTCCTGCCAAACGAGATCGTCGTAACTGTAATCCTTGACAGTGGTGAAATCAGGATATGTACAGTAAAAAAAAGAACGACCGGAAAGATTGCGACAATTAATAGTTTTGGCGATATTCCAGTCATGCTCAGGGCATCTTCCTGCACAAGTGCCTCGATTACAAATCGATTAAGATGCAGATTCATTGTGTTGTAGATCTTACTGTCCAAATACAGATAGATCGTCAACAAAACACCGCTAACGGCAAACAATACCAGCCGCATTTTCCTTCTTCGCACCAGGATTCTTTCAACAAAACAAATAACCAAAAAAGTAACTGATGCAACAGCTATGAAATGCAGCCAGAATGAGAAGAAAATATAAAAAGACAGGCCAACAGACAGGCTCGAGGTATTCAGCCCGCCCAGGTACCGTGAGTAGATAAATACAAATGAAAAGAAAGCAATAATTGTATACAGTGTAATAGATTTTTTATTATTCTTGCTTTCTTGTTCTGACATACAACTGACACTATCAGTAGCATCTTGCATCTGCAATTTTGCATGATAAGAACTGTCCACGTTATTAATTTCTTACCAGTACATCAGTCTTTTGCGATGGCCGCTCGTTTGTTTCAACCAGAGGTTTCCCGTCCTTACCGGGCTCAATGTCCAGCTGTGCGAGTTCCTCCAGACTAATCATCTTGCAAATCACCATAATAGCAATGAGCGTGTAATACAGATCGAAATAAGCAAGCCCCAGAAAGGCTCCGGATGCAGCGTACCCGACCATACTGACCTGGACCATACTCGCCAGATCTGCGGCCCACTTTGTTTCGGGTCTGCGTTTGGCGAAGCGCCGGATACGGCTTCCTGTATTCCAGGTAAACCAGGCAAGCAACAAAAACATGGTCAATCCGATAAAACCATGTTCTCCCATAATCTCGAAGTATATGCTGTGCGCATCCGCACCCCCCGTAATCGGTGCGTATTTTTTGAATGCCGGTGGAAAAAAGGTTTCGAACCCGCCTCCGGTTATCCGGTCTTCTGCAATACGGTATGCCATCCACCAGGTATTGATTCGAGTCATCGCCGACTTATCCTCCTTAAAGGTCTCAATGGTGGACATGCGGTCATACCATGACTGCGGCATGATAGCGGCCAGCGCACCAACAACGACAAGGATGGATAACACGGTGAAAATCTTGTTCCGACTTTTTAGCCAAAGGAATATCCCCATGACCGTCATTCCTATTAATGCACCCCGGGACTGGGAACCAATGGCAGCAATACCCGTAAAAAACATTGCCACAGTCACACCCTGGTGTACCCATACATATTTTGCCTGCAACTGCAGATAGCGCATCAACGGGATCGTCATAATCAGGGCCAGCCCTATCTCGTTGTTACCCCCGATAAATGACCCCGCTGGTCCCTGCACGTTAAATGCTCCACCAGTAGAAATCGTAAAGATGCCGCCTTTAACACCATACAATCCCAAAGACAGCACAATTACCCAGATGAGCCAATTGAGCTTTTGCTTTGTATCAATCAGCATTAACATGACATAAAGCATTAGCTGAATTTTCCAGACCTTGCTCCACTGATCCCACGCCCCATCGGTGTTTAAGGCAAAAATGGTGGTAAAAAACATCCACAGTATGAACATCAGTAACAGTATGGTTTCACGTGTCCAGGGAACACGTATGGGTTCCTTTAACTTCAGCATCGAAATGAAAATAACAATCGCAACTATCTGGGAAAAAGGGAAATCGTAGGCGAACCCGTATGTCAAGCGGTGCGGGTTCATAAACCCCATCCAACACCATATATAAATACCGATATAGGGTCTTGAAAATACGTACGGCAACATACCAAAATATATTGCCGTCAAGACAATATCACGCATGGCACAGGTACCTTATCAGGATGTTTCTGTCTGGAACCATGTTACTCTCAACCCCAGCTCTCGATCATGTAACAGCCCCTCAGCCAACATCCGCTCAACCTTCCGTTCGTGACGTAAACCACGCTGTTTAACCTGATAGAGACACCCCTTGCCATGTTGTGGTGCCCCCAGTCTCTCTCCACCTGCGAGTCGCCGCATCAACTCGACATATACATATGCACTTGCTTTCACACTCCGCCAGAACAGGGTCAACTCATCATCATCAGGACATACTTCCGGGCTTATGTGTGCAATCAACCTTCCCGTATCAATACCTGCATCGATGAAATGCAGCGTACAACCGATTTTTTCCGGTTCTTTGTTGAATAGTGCCCAGAAGGTGCAATCGGCACCGCGGTACTCCGGTGACAATCCACCATGCAAATTAACGATACCAAGCCGGCCCTTCTGCAACAATTCCCCCTTGATGAGCGAAGTGCCGAATACGGCAATCAGGTCCGGCTCCAGTTTGTTGGCAAGCTCTACAACATCAGGGTGATTGATATAGGGCACCTCGTTGACCAGGTCCGGATGATCCAGCTTCGGAGTCCCGTCCGTAAAAAAGTACCTGGCCTCGGGATGGCCGTGATAGCGCCGCCGGTCTCTGAGCCAGCGCCAGGTTTTACGAAAAAAATTGTCTGGCCGTAATGTTCTGGCGAGTTTGCGCATGTTCCATTCACTGCCGGTCTCCTGCACGATGGCAAGCACTTCTGCCGCTCCGCACAAGGCATTGGCAACATACAAATGCCGTGGCGAACAACCGCACAGAACCATGATCCTGAGCCTGTTCAAGTTATTGCGTACTCTCGACCAGCGGAATGGGCGGCACAGTCGTATCAGTCATGTCCATCATCAGTGCGTCGGAAAAAAACTTTGCCGCCCAGTTCGGGTACTCGAAGCGGGAATAATCACCCCAGATAGGAAAGGAGCCGGCGATGCCACCACGTACCGCATCATCCGGATCCTCCAGCTTCTGGGTTGACTTGATATAGGCCAGTCCCGCTTGCGCGTGGCTGCGAAAACTGTCTTCAGCAGAGATCTGTGCGAGTCGTATCCAGTTAAGGCACATTTGTGCCAGACCGGTAAGACAACAGTAGCTGGCATCAGTTACCCAGCCATCCTTGTATGTGCCGGCCAACCAGCCATCCTTGCGCTGTATGTCCGCCATAGCCCTGCCTGCCTTGAGGGCAGATTGCAAATAACGTTCCTCGCCGAGCAGTTGCCCGGACTCCAGAAACCCGCGAATCGCATACGCAATGGTATGGGTAAACGGCGAACGAAACTGTTCAAAGGCATTGGTCGCATACCATCCGGACGCTGTTTGCTGGCTCAGAGCCCATTCCAGATTGCGTCTCGCTGTTTCAATTAAATCCCTGTCCCCGGCCAGCAGTCCTGTTGAGAGCAATGCCCAGGTGGCGCGGGTATTGTAAACATGCGGAATATCATTGTGCTCAAATTTGCGCCAGCAGCCATCGTCGTCCTGCTGCTGCCTGAGCCAGTGGCCTGCCCGCACTGCCGACTCCAGGCACTCTTCCCGCCCCAGCCGGGTATAGCCTGCAATCAGCCCATGCATAATCTGCCCGGTATTAAAGATAACAGGCCTGCTGCCTGCCTCGCCGAAATGCCCCGGAAATGCCCCGTCTGAAAGCTGAATGGAAAGTTCCCAGTCGATCATTCGACCTGCACGTTCAAGCAGTTCCGGTCGTTGCAGGATTTCCGCAGCGGCGTAAAACGTTTCGATGATATAGCCTGTGGTCTCTGGATAAGCGGGTAACCAGCCGTCCTCGAAACTCCAGCCGGCAGACACTCCTCCCTGATCTTCCTTGCCGTCTCTGACATCCTGGGCACGACAAAGCCAGTCGATGGCACCTTGCAAATGGACCTTGTGAGCCTGCTGTTCTCCAGTCGCCGGCCTGAACATATCCGCAACAATGAGCCGGGCATGACGTGGTTGCCAGGGGCGATAGCGAAACGGCAGCGATGCAAGCTTTACGATATTCATTTTTATCGATTCATGGTCCCTGCTTAGTTAATCGGCGGTTGCATGGCCACCTTAAGGCTGTCCGGGAGCGACACCTCGCTGACCACGTAGCGATGCTTCCCGGAGGCCTCTGGCGGAATACCCTCGACCAGACGCAGATCAATCCGGACATCTTCCCCCAGGCGCCCTTGCAAGCCACGTTCAATACTGCCCCGGGAAGTCTCCTGCCAGCCGGCATTCGGCACTACCAGAACCTCGATGTCATGTACTGTGTGTTGCACTATCCTGAATTCGGCCACACCTTGCACTGCACGCAAGACATAAATAACGGCAAGGGCATGCATGATCGTACCGTCCGACCGTACAATAAAGTCTGTCATGCGCCCCAACACCTCACCGATGACATGCAATCCACGTCCTGCCTGGCAGGAATCGTCTGAAACACGGACCACATCACCTGTACGGTAGCGTATAAAGGGCTGTGCAAGGGATTCGAGTGCAGTCATTACGGCTTCACCCGTTTCACCCGGGGCAACGGGTTGGTCCTGTGCATCCAGCACCTCCAGGATGATGCTTTCACTCATCAGCAGCATCTGCCCTGCCGGCGTCTCATGGGCAGTAAAACCGATATCACGACTGCCGAACTCGTTCGCCACCGGGACCTGGAAGGCCTTGCCGATCAGTTGCCGCTGGTATTCCAGCAGTGGTTCGCCTGTGGTGCATACAACCTTCAATCGAGGCAGCCTGAAGCTGACCGAGCGCTCGATCACATGGGCAGCGAACAGGGCCAGTGAACTTGCATAACCATAGATACAGCATGGCTGATAGGACTGGATCGCCTGCGCATAGGTATCCATGCTGGCAGGTGACATCTCAAAGGCGTTGAGCACCAGTTGATTCAACAGGCGATCGCGCAGTGTCTTCACCCGATCGGTCTTGTCCAGCTCTACCGGTGCACCCCACAGATAGACTTCCGGATCGCCAGGCTCTACACCCCACCAGCGTCGTGCCCGCATACGGCCCGCCGCATCCGACGCCTGTCGCCGGCGGCCATAATGGAAGATCAGTGGCTGGCCACTGGACCCACCCGTGTTGTACTTAAAGGCACCACCGGGCACAGTGTGCCATACCATCTCGTCACCATGTGTGAATGCATCCTGTTTATCCATGACAGGCAGAGTGCGCAGATCTTCCAGCGTCACTTGACCATCGGGATCGATACCGGCTGCAAGGATTCGTTCCCGATGCCAGGGTGTGTGGGTGCAGGCCGACTGGAGCAGGTCGGTCAGTTTCATTTCCTGCAGCTTTTCGAGCTCGGCACGAGCAAGCCATTGACTATTTTCCAGTTCAGCAAGATATCCAAACGTAGGCCGTTTCATGAGGCGTTCATGGAACGGATAGATCAGGTGCCTGGCAAGCAGAGGTCTGATCATTTTCGACTAACCTCCATAGCCACCGCTTTTCCGGCTGCCCGTTGATCTGCAGTCACGATCTGACTGAATTCCTCTGTCAGACACGTCACCCGGGTATCCCAGGCATTTTCCTCGGCATAGGCGCGAATCAACGCACTGTCCCAGACCTGTTCCAGCGCGCTGCGCAGTGCCTCACGCAGCGCTTCCTGATTGCCAAACGGTACGACAGTACCCAGCCCCGGGCGACTCACCACCTCGGAATTACCACCCACATCCGTGGTGATGACAGGGAGACCGCAGGCCATCGCTTCCAGGAAGACATTGGCCCAGCCTTCATTGCTGGTGGCAAGCACAAATACATCAGCTGCCGAGAGTGGCCACTTGAGTTCTGCTGCTGGCATGGCGCCAAGAAAGTGAATCTGCTTGTCCAAACGGAGTTCCCTGACCTGCTGTTCCAGTTCTGCACGCCGGTTACCTTCCGGACTCGCTCCTCCGGCAATGAGATAATGCAGACCGGGTTCGGATTTGAGCAGTTCCGGCATGACCTCAATGACCCGGTGAAATCCCTTGCGTTCTACCAAAGCGCCAACCGATACCATTACCTTTGCATGCAGCGGGATACCAAATCTTCTTCTGGCCTCCGCCCCGTCCACAGGACAGAATTTGTCAGTATCAACACCATTACCTACTACGCGGATTCCGGAGGGATCAACACCATGCGCAATAGCATGCTGGCGCAGGGATTCCGAAACCGAGAACAGGCGAGTTGCACGCAGCAGGGCACTGACCATGAGGGGACGCAGCTTTGGATTCTTGCTGTGAGGTATTTCGGTACCACGCATCGTTATCGTCACCGGCAGCTCGAGCCATTTACCCAGTAACGTGGCAGCATAGCCATCAGGATAGGCAAAGTGTGCATCGATAACATTAAAACCTGTCTGTTTCCGGAGTCTTCGCAGTAACGGATAGGTCCTCAGTGCCATGGAGAGACCGTCAAATTGCTTGAAAAAACCAGGCACTGACAGAAAGCGCGGATACAGTATTCTTATCCCTTGCTGACTATCCTGTTTTGGGGCGGGCGGCCGGAAATGCGGCCTGAATATGCGAATCAGGCCTTGCCCAGGAAACCAGGGTTGCGGAGAAACCACAGTGATCGGCAACACTGCCCCTACCCTGAACATTCGCTCACGGATGAATACACCCGCATTCGGCGCACCTGAATGCGGGAAAAGACTCGAAAATACCAGTAATCTGGCTTGCTGCTCACACATGACAGTGACCGAAAGCTAGAATCTTGCACATGTCTTGTTCAACCATCTCAAATATTTTCTGTACATGTACGAATCAACCTGCCTTTTCACAAAAGATCTGCTGCCGCCCTGCAAAAGGGTGCACATACTTGAAAGGACAAAGCGGACCTCGGCCAGTCTGAATGCACTGGCATTCCTGTCAACCGTGTGTTCGTAACCCAGCAGAAAACTCTCCTGATATTCTGTTATTCGACTGCTGGAAACCAGGGGATCTGTCTTGAACGTTTCCAGGCGATGCCAAAAACGGCAGACGTCGTAAATGGTCGAGTCGTAATTGAAAAACCCAAAGTCCAGCACACACAAGTGATTATCCTGTGCAATCATATTATGCGGCGCGAAGTCATTATGACAACCGGCGACAGTGTTCTGCTGCTGTTTTGCCTGCCTGGACATGGCCTCTATACAATCGGACAGTTTTTGCTGCAAGCTGTCACTTACACCACTCTCAGGTCTTGCAACAAGATCACAGAGGCGAACATTGCAATAGTCCACAACATCACCCGCCGAGAAAGGACCATTCCCCTTGTATGTCAATTGCTGAAATTTGTTCAGCCATTTTCCCGCAAGGTAGCAGGACCTGCCGGCCTTGTCTGAATCATGGCTTGATGCCCAGATTCTTGTTGCACTGGACAATCGATGTTGCAACGTTGGCCCGCGCGCCTCCTCAGTCACAATAGCCCTGTAATCCGGAAACACAGCCAATGGCCGAACCACTGAAATATGTGAGGTGCCGGCAAAACCCTCGTAAAGGCTGTGGAGCACTTCGTATTCCTTAAGCACATCTTCCTTTATCTTTTCTGTTGCACCGCGCCCGGGAATCAGTATTTTTACATATATTGAATATCTTTCCTCGCCGACAAACAGTTCTACCCGGTAGGTTGTTGATCCAGGGTTGGAGCATTCATCAATTTCTCCAACCGTGACTTTGCCACCGGTGTCAAAAATCCGGTTTCCATCGCGCACAATCTGGTCAAGTATTTCGCGGTTCATGTTTTTATAACTGCCAGGCTACGGGAAGGTAATACATCAACTACAGAAACGTCCTTGTGCAGATGCATCACAGGGACTAGATCAAGCGTTCATAAACGGCTTTATATCTGGCCACGCTGGCTGGCCAGTTGCGCTCCCGTTCCACGAACTCTCTCCCTGCGGATTGCATGCGTGGCCACTCGCCCGGATGCTGCAACAGCATCAGAATAGCTTTCACCAGTGATTCCGGATCGCCTGCGCGGAACAGGTTCCCGTTAACGCCATCACTGATCAGTTCCTTGTGACCACCCACGTCCGATGCGAGGACCATCCGGCCCTGTGCCATCGCCTCCAGCGGCTTCAACGGGGTAACCAGCTCGGTGAGACGCATGGGCAGACGCGGGTAAACAAGGATATCCACCAGGTCATAATACTGTTGTACCTGGTCATGGGGCACCCGGCCAGTAAACACGATCTTGCCTTCGACACCGAACTCCCTTGCCTGTTGATGTAAAGTACTTTCCCGGGGTCCACCACCAACCAGCAACAATCGCACATCAGGTGCCTGAGCCAGAACCTGCGGCATTGCCTCGAGTAACAGGGACAAACCCTCGTAGGCATAAAATGACCCGATGAATCCGAGTACCTGTTTGTTTTCCAGTCCCAGGCGCCGGACCAGTTCAGGATCCCTTTGACGGTGCCGCTTGAAAAGATCGACATCGACAGCATTGGGTATGACTGTAACCTGCTCAAGGGGAATTCCCCGCGCAAGAATGTCGCTACGTAACCCCTCGCAGATAGTAGTGACCGCATCAGCCTGCCTGAACACCCGTGTTTCCAGTGCGCGCGTCAACCGGTAGCGCAGACCGCCCTCCCTGCAAGTGCCATGATCCACGGCCGCGTCCTCCCAGAATGCACGGCATTCATAGACGACCGGAAGATTGTGCCTGCGCCCGACCCTGAGCGTTGCCAGGCCATTCAGACTGGGTGAGTGCGCATGCAGGATATCGGGTCTTTCTTTTGCCACCACTTCATCCAGCCTGGCGGACAGCGCATTAACCACCGCCAACTGGTCCAGTACCGGCAAGCTGTCAAGAAGTCCGCCGGAAGCTTGAGTACGGTAGAAATGGAATCCATCGACATCTTCTTCCTGCCCGGCGGGGTTCAGGTGCTTGCCGCCGGTAATATGTACCGTTTCCCAGCCCATGGCACGCTGCTGCTGCAGGATATTGCGGGTACGGAATGTGTAACCACTGTGCAGGGGAATCGAATGATCGAGGATGTGCAGAATGCGCATGTGGTTATCCCGTTGCCGCCATGGCGTCCCGGCCATGCAGGCTGCCACGCACGAACGCCTCGAACATCAACAGCGACCACAATGCTGCACTGTGGTCACGACGACCTGACTGATGCTGGTCGAGCAGGGTTTCGAGAAAACGGACATTGAAAATTCCGGTTCCTGCCAATGTTTCACCGAGCAGTGCTGTGCGAATTCGCTGTCGCAATGGCCCCCTGAACCAGCTGGCCAGCGGCACGGCAAAACCCATTTTTCTGCGGTAGAGAATCTCCCGGCTGAGTAGCGGTTCCAGCGCCTGCTTGAAAATACGCTTCCCTTCACCAGCCGAGTATTTCATCTCCGGTGGCAGCCCCGACACCCATTCCACAAACTCGTGGTCCAGGATCGGCACGCGCACCTCCAGGGAATGTGCCATGCTGGCCCGATCCACCTTGGTGAGGATGTCGCCCGCCAGATAGGTCTTCATGTCCAGATACTGGACCATCGACAGAGGGTGCTCCGGTGCCTTTTCCAGATAACGGTTGAACACCTCGATACCGTGATAGCCGGCCAACTGCTTGTGAAATTCCGGGCTGTAAAGTTGCTGGCGCAACGCATCGGGCAAAATGGAAAAATTATGGAAATAGCCTTCCACCGCATCACGCGCCAGCGCCTGAAAAGTTGACTTGGCACGAAACACACGCGGCGCCCAGTCAATCTTGGGATACATGCTACCCAAGGCACCAAATAGCGGCTTGCGCAGGCCACGCGGCATCAGGCTGCGCAAGCGTTCCTCATACATGTGCCAGCGATAACGCCGGTAGCCTGCAAAGTTCTCGTCACCACCATCTCCGGACAGGGCCACAGTAACGCGTTTCCTGGCCAACTCGCACACACGGTAGGTGGGCATGGCGGAACTGTCCGCATAAGGCTCGTCGTACAAACGGGCCAACTGATCGATCAGGGCATAGTCATCCGGGTCGACCTCTTCCACCAGGTGATCGGTACCAAACTGTTCTGCCACCTCGGCCGCATAGTGGGCCTCATTGAAATCAGGATCTCCGAAGGCGATGGAACAGGTACTGACGGGCTTGTCCGACAGGCCGGCCATCATCGCTACAATGGCACTGGAATCCACACCACCGGACAAAAATGCACCCAGCGGCACCTCGGCAATGAGACGTATTTCCACCGCCTCGCGCAGTCTTTCTACCAGGCCTTCCCGCGCATCGGCCTCGGCGTGTACGCCATTAGACACAAAAGGGACGTCCCAGTACTGCCTGGGTCGTAACTCCTTCTGGCCCGTCTGTACCGTCAGGGTGTACCCCGGCTCAAGTTTGTACACATCGCGGAATATGCTGCGCGGGTCCGGTACATAACCATAGGAAAAATAATCTTCCACCGCACGGGGATCAATCACCCGTGGCAAGGCTTGGCACTCCAGCAATGCCTTGAGTTCAGAGCCGAACAACAGCCTGCCATCTGCAAGACGTGCATAATACAGCGGCTTGATTCCCAGGCGGTCGCGGGCAAGAAACAGTGTGCGACGATTGCGATCCCATATGGCAAACGCGAACATGCCACGAAACCGCTTCACACACGCCTCTCCCCACTCCTCCCAGGCATGAACAATCACCTCGGTATCGCAATGCGTTCTGAACCGGTGTCCCGCTGCGATTAGTTCTTTTGTAAGATCTGAAAAATTGTAGATCTCGCCATTGAACACCACCACAACCGAGTGATCCTCATTGAATAATGGCTGGCGACCATTGGAAAGGTCAATAATGGACAAACGGCGGTGCGCTAGCCCCAGCCCGGGTTCAATGTGAACTCCGCCCTCATCAGGGCCACGATGAAACTGGACCTGATTCATACGTGACAACAGCCCTTCATCGATGGGCCGCTGTTCCCTGATATCGAATATCCCGGCAATACCACACATACCTTAGCGCATTCCTTCCCTATATGGATTGGTTACTGTTATCTGTTTACCCTTGCTGAGCAGGGTACCGTTTATTGTCTTGCTGGTGGCACAGTTCATCATAGACTTCCAGGTAACGGCCTATCATACGGTCAATGCTGAATGTGCCTTCGACACGCGTTCTTGCTGCCGTCCCGTGGGCAGCGCGCAGGGCAGCATTTTCAACATAGTTGAGCAGGGCCGCCGCCAGGGCCTGCGAATCTGCACGCGGAACCAGAAATCCGGTTTCACCTTCCAGTACCAGTTCCCCGTTGCCACCTACCCGCGTTGCCACCACCGGCAAGCCACATGCCATTGCCTCCAGAATGGTATTGGAGATACCTTCTGCCAGTGAGGGCAAAACGAACACATCCAGTGCCGACAGCAGTTGCGGTACGTCCTCCCGAGCGCCAGCCAGCCACACCCGGTCCGACACTCCCTCCTGTGCCACCAGCTCCTCGAGCTTGTGCCTGAAGGAGCCGTCCCCGATTAACACCAGTCGTAGCCTATTGTCGTCCGGGCGGCGCAGGCAGAGTTCATTGAAGGCCCGCACCAGGGTCAGTTGATCCTTGACTGCCTCAAGGCGCCCCACACTACCTATTAGCAGACTGTCCTGATCGGCAAACCCTGATGGAAGGACAGTTTCACGAATTTTCGTCTCCGCAGGCCTGAATCGCTCGACATCAACACCATTACAGATCAGTCGCAGTTTGGACTTCGCAACACCAACCCGGTTACTCAGGTAATTGCCTAAGTCCTGCGACAGTGGCACATAGCGATGCACCAGAGGCTGATATAGCCGTCTTATCCACCGGTATTTTCTGCTGGTGCCATCCAGATCGAACACATCACGGCCATGTTCGCCGTGTATACGGCAAGGTACCCCGGCCAGCCAGGCCGGAAGCTGCGCTTCCAGTGCTGCAAGATTGCGACTATGCACCATGGCGGGGCGCAATTCCCGAAATATGCGCCAGAGTTTCCATAACATTCCAATATCGTTACCCGGGCGCTTATGGAGCGCAATACAGTCGACGTCCTTGCGGATTATCCTTCGTTTGAAATCAGACAATTCAGTCAGACTGATAATGACGTGACGGTAACGGTCTTCAGGAATACGATTTATGATATTAACCAGCCCGTTCTCCAATCCACCGACGTCCAGGCGGTAAATGACATGCGCGATAAGCGGCGGAAGCGTGGAAGTATCGACAGGCATCCGTGCTCATCCGTTGTTATTTATCATGTCCCGCCGCCAAATCGAGGCTGCGTTCTATTTCAGGGAGCATGTCATTAATAAACGACTGTAGTGCCCTGGTGGCGTCATCACTGTCCTCGAGATAGTCCGTGTAGACGATGACCGCAGCCGCCGGTAATTGCCTGCCAAGCAGCTGGTTTTTTGCCTCCAGCAGTTTTGCCATATGCGGACTAGATAGATAGGTACCGTCAAACCAGTTCCAGTGATAGACAAGCAGCCTTCCCCGATTTGAAAGCAGTTTGCTCTGCAAGACGTTGATCCTTTGTCCCGCGACAGTGATGGACAGGTTCTCCTGACCGGCCCTCCCCCAGACGTCGCGGCTCGTTTCCAGTATCCTGTTGCGATCATTGATCAGTTCGGCACCCTGTCGCTGAGCCTGGTAATAAGGCAGGTATATTCCGACCTTTCGCCCCTCTTTCTGGTATGTTTGATGTACCGTCGCATCGTAGCCCTTATAGTAGGGTTTCCAGTCATCCACCAGTTGCGGAGACAGGGACCAGCCAGACGCGGCAACAGGCACCGGAAGGCTGACCTCAACATACGAATCAGTGCGTGAATTTATCCAGCTGCCCGCTGCTGGCCACACGGAAAGAACAAGCAGAGAAACCATGCCTGTAATAACAAACCTCGACCGTGCCACGCCTGCCGCCTGCCTATCCATGCCGGACCCCGGATTATCAGCAGCGACTTGACTCTCGTCTTCATGCCAGAGAGAACCAATCCAGAACAATAGCAACATGACCATGCCAAAAAAGACCCACCCGATAAACAAATGGTCGAAGCCCTTCGCATAGCGCATATCGATAAAATGCCCGATCATTACGATCATATAGACCCGCACACCACTGGAGATAAACGTGATAACGATGGTTACCAAGACGAAAAATAACCGCCGAAGCTGACTGCGATAGCTCAGATAGGCATATAAAGTACCGACAACAAGCGCCGCAATCAGATAACGCATGCCGCTGCATACTTCCAGAACAACCCAATTGGCACCGGGTGTGCTGAACGAGTGGCCATCTGCGAATATCGGAATTCCTGTCAAACGCAGGGCACCGATGGCAAATACGGCGGAAAAATCGATCATGTAAGGCACCAGAAACTTGCCAAACGGTACGGCGAACAGAAGGTAGCCCAAGGGAAAGGCAATCAGCTTCACCACCTCCCAGCCAAGCAGGGTCCAGACCAGAAGGATGATGGTCGCCACAAAACAGAACTGCTGGACTACTTGTACATCACTTATATAGCCCAGTAACCAGATGAGACCGGGCACTACCAACACGGCGGGTCCATAGCTAACCGGTTTCGGTTGCAGCATGGCCAGTTCGTGCCGCTTTCGCCACACCAGAAAAGCACTGATTGGCAGGATGACGAAGCCATGGGCAAAGGTGTCCGAGTCCCGCCAGATGGTGACCATGGACCAGGCCGTCTCCCGGTAGATAGCGATGGTTGTGATAATAGCCAGCAGCATTAACATGGCCGGAAAGACCCAGTCTATGGCATGGTTCGCGGTATATGTTCCACCTGTGGCAGGTGTTTCGGTTCTCTGGTTCATGCCGTCTCCCCCGCCGTTTTCCCCTTGTTGTGTAACGGGGCATCAGCTTGTCTCTTTAGCGGCTCATCCAGCAATTGATTCAATTGCATCAGGTTGCTGTCCCAGTCGTATCGGCGGCAGACCCATTGCCGTGCACCCTCTGCAACCGCAGGCGTATCCAGCTGCAGCATCCGTATTGCCTGTTCGGCCATCTGCTGCTCATCATCGGCAACCAGCAATATCCGGGAGTCATTGAAATCGATACCCTCAACAGCAGCGCTGGTAACAAGCACCGGTTTCGCCATGGCCATGGCCTCCAGCACCTTGTTTTGCACACCCCGGGCGATGCGGTGTGGCGCGACAGCAGCATGCGCATGTGCAAGATAGGGCCGCACGTCCGGGACCGCACCGGTCACCTCAACACCGGGCGCAGACGCCAGGCGTTGTACTTCGCTGGCAGGCCTGGCACCGACAATGACAAATCTTGCAGACGGAACGGCCTCTCGTATCCGCGGCATCACGTGCAGCGCAAACCACTGGACGGCATGTACATTTGCCCAGTAATCCATGGCACCGGTAAAAACAATGACCTTTGCCTGTTCACCATAGGGATTGTGGTAGTCTCTTTGCGGAGAGAAGTAATCCCGGTCAACACCGTTATCGAGAAAAACGATCCGTCCGGACGCCTCCGGCACCAGCCGTCTGAACAGGGCTGCCTCTGCAGAAGACACAAAAATACTCGCATCAAATGTGGTAGCGACGTTCTTCTCGAACGCCAACAGGCACTCCGCCTCCCTTCGATACAACCAGCTGACCGGCCAGCGCTTGTGCCGCGCATATTGTCTCCACTTGTCCGAATCGACATCCACAATATCGATCACCCGGCGGCATGATGACATCTGGCTGTCCATAACATATTGCGCCATGGCAGACGAGAAGACGAAAACACGCTGCAGACTGTCCTGCTCCAGCTTTGCATCCACCCATTTTTTCATGCGACGGTCGTAATAATAGGGAATACTGAGTGGAATTTTACGTCCCAGCCCGCTCAGGCTACGCAGCCGACCCGTTATTGGCTGTAACGGCAACAGATAAACCGATGCACACATCGACTCCAGCTTGTCCTGATAACGCAGGTCACGTGGATCATCCACAAACGCACCGAGGTGTATACGGTACGATCGGGCAAGATACCTGAGGATATTCCAGGAACGGATCTTGTCACCCTTGTTGGGCGGATACGGGATGCGATGAGCAAGAAACAGCAGGTCTTCCATCAGTTCAACCCAGGTTACGTGCCAGCAAAGGGCCAACCAGTCGGGTAACTGACAGGGGCAAACGTTTCCAAATATTGATGAAGAAATGATATTTCGGATTCGTCGGGCTGACGTTCGGCATCTGCCGTGCTCTTACCAGGTAATACTCGTAGTACAACGGAGTTGGCTCAAAACCCCAGTTTTTCTTGAAACTGTAAGAACCGGTTCCCTGCTTGCTGCGGCCGTAGTCAAATACCTTCAAACCCCGTTCACAGCTGCGGCGCATCAGCTCCCAGTACATAAAGTCATTTCCTTTCAGCTGGCGCGCAATCGGCGTACCGCCTCCGTAATAGGGCAGCACCTCATCACGGAAATAGAAATTCATGACACCGCCAACCAGCTCACCATCATCCTTTATAATGAGAATATCGCATTTGTCCCCGAACACCTCCTGCAGGCATTCATAATATTTTCTGGAACATACCGGCGTACCGAGGCTGTGAAGGCTTTGCGAATAGGCGCTGTAGAATGCCTCTGTGGAACCATCAAAATCACCACTGAGTCCCGCCTTTATCCCCTTGCGAACCATGGCACGCTGCTTGCGCGGAATCGACATCATGTTCGCTTCAGCATCTGCCTGCATGGTCTTTCTGAAAGTTACATACAACTCCTTGGTCGGCCAGTCAGGATGGCGCACTTCGCGATTGCGAAATTCCAGGTAGTCCACATTCAGCTCATCCGCCAGTTTGCAGGCAGCCGCTTCAAGCTGTGAAGTCACATCCTCATTTGCGGAAGCCACACCCCCATAAGCGCAAAACGGTGTTGACATCAGCGCATTGCCAAACAAGCGACTGTTAATATGTACCAGCGGCAACACCCCGAGTATTTCTCCACCTGATTCGGCATACAGGTAATAGGCCCGGTGCCCGAAAGAACGCTCAATGACCTGCTTCCAGCCGGCGAGATGAAAAAAAGTGGCATTCGGGCAGGTTTCAACAAAAGCATCCCA
>Ga0316194_10000043_pt1 | contig 54415 bp, 58 predicted proteins | sample CroRivsedime1_MG_FD_204936 | JGI IMG/M metagenome (GOLD analysis project Ga0316194, IMG submission 204936) | Coastal sediment microbial communities from Maine, United States - Cross River sediment 1 | ecosystem: Environmental > Aquatic > Marine > Coastal > Sediment | place: USA: Maine...
GGTGTTTCAAAGTGAGGTTTATACCAACTGCGGCATATTCGAATAGGGCAAAGGCTTGAATTCCGGATAATCTCCATTTTTTGTGCCTCTCAACCAGCTGGAAGGCGAGATCTATCAAGTAGCAGATCTTAGCGGTCCAGCTGGCGGGCTTCCACCCCCTATTGCTAATGACGCAGGAACTGCGGATGATAATTTGAAATCGATGTATTCATTAGCATCGATTTCAGGGGGGAAGGAGGTACAGAATGCTCATACCAGTTGTGATCGTCATTAGTGCAATGTGGTTGCCCGTGGCGCTGCTTTTCCTGGGGAAGGGAGAAGCCAAGGGCACGGGGTTTATTACGGGAGTCGTTGGTGCACTCGTTTTGGTCGGCTCCATGGTGCACGTAGCAGTCTTCAAGGATCCGGTTGTGCCGACGCTGCTTTTTATGCACGGCACCTTTTATTGCTCGGTCGCCTGGGCCCTCATGACCGGTCAGGAAGATCTGCGCTCCGTCGGAAATGTCAGCCTGGCAACCGCTATTGTCTCAACGATCTTCACGATCCTCTTTATAACCGGAGGCCCGGTCCTGGAAGACGGCAAGCAGCTTGTTGCCCCGAGCAATTACCTGGCACTGGGTTGTGCGGGATACGCGGCGCTGACCTTTATGGTCTGGCTCAATGCTTTTGGGAAGTTCCCGGCCAAAGCGCTGGCGTGGTCCCTGATCATCTGGGTGGTCGTTGGCCTGTGGATTCCAGGTTTCTGGCTGATGGCTACCGGTAAACTTCCTTTTTAGGGTGGGGATCGCAGGGCCGAATCGATTGTCGAGCTGGAATATCCAGCGAGGCACGCCGGGGGTCGCTCGGATCATCATCATCACATCAGAGTGATATATAATGCCTTCTCTGGCCATAAAGAAGACAATGGAAACGGGCAATAACAAACCCGTCGTTCTTATTGTCGACGATGAGTATAGCGTGCTGCGAGCATTGGCCAGGTTGATTTCACCGCAAGAATTTACGGCTGTTTGGGTGCCGGACGAACAACAGGGACTGGCGGCACTGCAAGACCAACCGGGAAGGATTCGAATTATTATAATCGATTTGAAATCCTCCGGCATGGGGGGCGGCGGGTTCCTGCAACACGCCAGACATCTTGCGCCGCACGCCGCTGTTCTGATTACCGGGCCTTTGGGTCCATGTTTATACCAAGGCGGCGACTTCTATGAGTTTTCCGGTTCCAGTTTGAAACAGGATATCAACGGCATTCTGTTGAGTATCGCCCAAAAGATGGACAACGGGCAAATATCCCGCAAAAAAACCGGCCGGAAACCTGAGCGCAAGGTCCGATTCGGCGCCATCATCGGCCGGAGTGAAAGCATTAACGCGATTTATCGGCTGATTGACCATCTGCAAGGATCTTCCAGCACGGTGTTGATTCAGGGCGAGAGCGGAACCGGGAAGGAGTTGATTGCCCAGACCATCCACCAGACCAGCCCGCGGCAAAATCGTCCTTTTGTCGCTATCAATTGCGGTGCCATACCGACCAATTTAATGGAAAGTGAGTTGTTCGGGCATGAGCGCGGCGCTTTCACCTCGGCCGTTACGCAAAGAATAGGGAAGTTTGAAATCGCCGCAGGCGGAACGCTTTTTTTGGATGAAGTCGGCGAACTGGACCGCGATCTGCAGGTCAAGTTGCTGCGAGTGCTTCAGGAGAAAGAATTTCAACGCGTCGGCGGAAATAACACCTACAAGACCGATGTCCGTATTATGGCGGCCACAAGCCAGGACTTGAGCCAGGCGGTTCAAAGCGGACATTTCCGGGATGATCTTTTCTACCGTCTCAATGTCATCCCGGTGCATGTTCCGCCCTTGAGAGAAAGAAGGGCGGATATCCCGCTTTTATTGGATCATTTCTTCAATAGCACAGCCGGAGAAATGGGCTGCTGCCCGCCGGTTCTTTCTGGAGAGGCCCTGAATGCCTTGAAAAATTACCGTTATCCGGGCAACGTGCGCGAGTTGGCGAACATTGTGGAACGACTTTTAACGATGTGTCCCGACGGGAAAATCAGTTTCAAAGATCTGCCCCAAGAGGTTCGCGAGGAAACCGCGTATGCACCTCAATCCGCGAATGTACTCAATGATTTACCGGATGGGGGCGCTTGTTTGTCTGAGGTGGAAAAAGAACTGATTCTGAAAACCCTCGCAATGACCTCCGGGAATAAGTCCGCCGCCGCCAGGATGATCGGTATTACCCGGCGGCGACTGTATCTCCGGCTTTCACAGTATGGGCTCGCGTCGGCATGAAACTGTCACCTCAGGTCACAGCCAAAAGGCGTACTGTAACCTGAGGTGACACCATCGCGTAGAGACTTATATCGCCCGGCAGAAGCCAAATAAATTTCACCTAATTTCAACTGGTTATAAATATGTGCCATCTGGCCGTGTGGCACTGCAATTGCAGTTATCATCTATCACAGACTGCAAAAAATTTGATTCTCGAATCGAAGAAAGGAGGTGACATAAAAAGGTCCTGAGCCCTTACCGAACGCGGAAAATATTCGGAACCGTCTAAATATCAAAAAAGGAGGAAAAAATGGCACGTAAGAAAATTACCAAAATGGCTTACGGCAGTGGCGCCGAGATGATGTTCGGCACCGCCAAGAAACCGGTAACGACCAAGCGCGGGATCGTGATCGGTGGTGGCTTTGTCCATCCCGAAGTGGTGCCCCATCCCAGACCCGGCAGCGAAAAAACCATGAAAACCCTGCTGCGGGAATATGAAAAGGCCAACGGCGACGCCCTGGAAAGAATGACCATCGTCGGACACCCGACATTGCAAATTGAAAATGAGCATGTTTACCAGATGACCCACAACCCCAAATGGGGGGGCGAAATTGCCGCTCAGACCGCCAAACAAATGGATGATTATCTTGCAAAATACGGTCTTAAGGCGTCCTACCGCTCCACCCCCGCCGACCTGCGCAAACCCGACATGCATGACATGCGGCAGAGCGATTACACCCACGAGGTCTTAGAGTCCTTCAAGGAATGCTCTAAATATGCGGACGTGGTTTCCATCGAATCGATGGGCGGTAAGGAGATCTTCGACCACGCCATTATCCGTAACGATATTGCCGGCATTCTTTTCGGAATCGGCGTTTTGGGCGCCATCGACATGGAGTGGATGTGGGATCAAATCGTTGCAATCGCCAAGGAAAACAAATGCATTCCCGGCGGGGACACCAACTGCTCCGAAGCCAACACGGCCATGTTCATGGCGGGCGGGATGACCTCAAAGGACGTGCCCCACGTCATGGCGGCCCTGGCCCGGGCCATTGCCGCGTCCAGAACCCTGGTCGCCTACGAGTGCGGCGCCACCGGTCCCACCAAGGACTGCGCCTATGAAGATCCCATCATCAAGGCCATGGCCGGCGTTCCGATTTCCACCGAAGGCAAGACCAGCGCCTGCGCGCATTCCGACTTGGCCGGCAATCTCATCGGGGCCGTGTGCGACCTGTGGAGCAACGAGGCGGTAGAATACCATGACATGTTCGGTGCCACCACCACCTCGGTTTTCGCCGAGATCCTGGGGTACGACTGCGCCATGTTCAACACTGCCATCGAACTCGGCTATCAGGAACAGTTAAAAGAAATCCTGGTCAACTCTGATATGTATCGGGATTCCCACAGCCTGATCGTAGCACCCGACAATGCGTGGGAAATCGGTAACGCCATCGTCAGCAACCGCGACAAGAGCAATTATGCCAGTGCCCGGGCCGGCGCCATGAAGGCGGGCCAGATCATTTTGGGTGACGCCAAAATGAAGCTGACGGCGCTTGAAAAGAAAGCCTTGAACGCCGCGATGAAAGATTTGGAAGCCTTGCCGGACGCTGAAGGAGACTTCATTCAACAGTGCCTGGATAAATACAAGGATGTTAAAGGCTTTAGCCCGGCGTCTTATGGCCTCTAATGTTTTTGGTTGAACTTTTTAGCGGATTAAATTAAAGGGCATAACTGGTATACCGCATACCGGTTATGCCCTGTTTTTTGGGACCATTGCCGGGGTCCTTCTTTACAACCAGGGACGTTCATCTAATCGTTCCGATGCGAATCCATGACGCTATTTTGAGATTTAGAGAAAATAATGATTGCTTGTACAAGATGCGGCCGCTGGCATTTGGATGCCGAAAAGATTGAGGGTAAGAGAATGTCCTGTACGGATATAAAACGGTATTGGACTAAAATTCGGGAAGAACACCTGCGGTTGAAGGGGCATCCGGCCCAAATCACCACAGATGACTCGGGCAATTGGATTTGCTTGAAGTGCAACGACCGATTGCTATAGGCTTTAAGATAAAGGTTTTGGACTGCGTTATCGGTCGTCGGCTTTTTACAATACAGCCTTGTCCCCCTGGCCTTGCCCCAAACTTTATCTTAAAGCCTATATAAGACCGGTATCACACAAATAAAATCTGAAGGAGCAGAGGAGCGCAATGCCAAAACTGGGTATCGCTTTGGACTTGGGGACGAGCGGGTTTCGGGGGCAGGCCATCGATTTGGATCAGAATGGTCAAATTTTATCCACCGCCGTGACGACGCGGCACCCCCTTCCCGGTGCGAATGTCATCGACCACCTACATTTTGCACTCGAGGTGGGTTTGAATTATGCCCACGATGTCGTGATTCAGGCCGCCAATCAGGTGATCGACAACTTGAGAATAGAAAAAGATAAGGTGGTCCGCTTGGCGGTTTGCGGCAATCCCATTCAATTATCTCTTTTTGAGGAAATAGAGATCAGGGACTTGGCGTATGCCGGTAAGCGAAAACTGGAGGCCTTGGGGGTGGTTCCACCCAAAAGAGATGCTCAGATCGTCAAAGCGCATGAAATTCGCGGGCTTGACTTGTTACCCGAGGTCGATGTCTTGATACCGCCGGCGGTCGAACACGAGATCGGGGCCGATGCGCTGGCCATGATGATTCAAACCGGTATGCTGGAAAAGAACGAAATCGCCATCGTAACAGACTACGGCACCAATGCCGAGATGGCGCTGATTGTCAAGGGCACGGTTTATACCGGGTCCACGGCCGCGGGTCCGGCATTGGAAGGGCAGCAGATCGAAGACGGACTGCTGGCGCTTCCGGGTGCGATTTCAGATGTCGAATTCGAACCGGATGGCGATAGCCACGACACTTTTTCGAAGGGCACCGCCTCAAATGTTCAACCCCTCAGCGGGAAGCTCAAAACGCGCGTCCTCAGTATGGATATGGCGGCTCTTTCGGGAGATACCGTCGATCCCGCGACCGGAAAGCGGTTCACAAAGGGTGAATTGGAGGCCGTCGGCATCACCGGTACCGGGGTGGTGGGTCTGATCAGCCAGGGTCTTAAAGCCCATCTTATCCGCATCCCCCGCATCAATACGCTAGATACGGAGATCCATCTGCCTAACGGGCTTAAATTTACCGAAAAGGACCTGCTCGAGGCCGGTAAGGCCATCGGTTCGGTCCGGGCCGGTCACATTACGCTTTGCCAGGAGGCGGGAATCCTTGTTGAGGATATCGAAACCGCCTATATGTCGGGGGCTTCCGGCACTTATGTGGATGCCCTCAAAGCTCAGGAAATCGGCATGATCCCGGCGAAGGTCAAAAGAATCTATCAGGTGGGCAATACCTCTCTGGCGATGGCGAGAGATATAATTCGGGACGTGAATAAGCTGTGGGAAATGAAGCAAATCGCCGATGATCTTCGGCAACACCACTGCATGTTTGCGGCCTCCAAGACTTTTGAAAAGGTCTATATCTTGGAGCTTTCTTATTGGACCGAAGGCATGCCCCTGGCCCAATATCAAAAGTTTCTAAAAAAATTCGGTTTTCCGGCCCTGCAGGAGGTGACGACGACTCCGGAGGTCATTAAGACCGTGGAAAGGGACATCCCCGACCTGGGTATAATGGGACTGAAGATTATCTCCGACATCGGCGAGAAAAGAAGCATCATTTTTAAAGGCTGCCTTGGCGATGGCGCATGCCTTGCTGTCTGTCCTGAAAATGCTCTTGATATGGAAGAAGCAGGAGATGATTTTCAGCTGACTATCGACCTGGCCTTATGTGATGGCGTTGCCTGTCGGCGATGCGAAAGGGAGTGCAGTGAAAAGGTTTTTGATTTGGTAAAAATTATCACATCGAAGAAAAAAGACTGATCAAGAGAATCGTCGCAACCGATTGATGGCTCCTTTTCATAATAACTGTTTGTTCTAAACAAATGAATTTGGTGGGGAGAATGCGCAGATCATGGATCGTAAAATGATCGATGGGGTGATGATCTCAGCCTTCCGCAATGTGAAAGGCATTGTGAATTCCTGCCCACTGCCAAACGACGATCACCCGCGAATTCTCGAAAAAGAACTCGAGGCGGAAGAGCGATCGTTGATGGGACTCGGGAAGGTTGTGAACGCCGGCGTAAGAGAAATTTTAAACCATGATCTGGTTTATGCGGCCCTTACCAGCAAGGACTTTGATTGGGGATGTTATTCCACCTTACTCTTGAAAAAGGGCCAGGAAATAGTGGGACAAGAGATTCGGGATGAAGCGGTACTGGCCGAATTGGCCAACAAGAAAAATGTCTGGTTTTTACATAAAAATTTTGTGATTTACAAAGACAGGATCTCTTTTCCCGGCGACATCATGAACAAGATCTGCACTTTTGAGATCCCGTGTCTTCCGGCTGAGTTTTGCTTGCTCGAAAATGATCAACTCGAGTGTCGTTCCATTAACTTTGCCAGCCCTTCTGTCCTTTGTGATCTTTATTTGAAAGAACAATACTTCAACGGCGAAAATGTGACGGAGCTGGGAACAATTCTCATCGGTGTCATGCAAAGTCGTAAAAATGGCGATCATCACCAATCAATTTGACAGCTTTACAGTTCAACAAATTCGGTCTGAAAGAGCGGTTCGAGAAATAGCGGGCACACCCAGTTCACGCCTGCCTAATGACCCTGTAACTGCGCATTACTCCTCCATTTGGATTTATTAGTGGGAGTGCTTCCACGCCTTTGTTCTTGCTAATAAATGAAAGGAGGGAATATATGGAAATCAAAGTATTGGGCCGAGGCTGCGCGAAGTGTAATTTAACAGAAGAAATTATCAGGCAAGTTATCCTTGAGGAACGCATTGATGCGCAAGTTGAAAAAGTTACCGGCTTTAAAAAGATTGCCGCATATGGGGTTTTCCTGACGCCCTCTGTTTTGATTGACGGAGAGGTGAAATGCACCGGCCGAATTCCAACAAAGGAAGAGGTAAAATCCTGGACGTCGTATGTGACGTCCAAGTGAGTACTGGTGGTTACGCTGTTCTTTCTCAATGTCCTACTGCACTCAGATCCCGCGACGGGACCTCTTTCGACGTCGATCACTTCTTCCGCTCCGGATAAGGCTTTGAAAGAAAGAACACCCCAACTATAAACTTGTTGGACACTGTGTATAATTATATTCGGCCGATAACCATATCTTCAGGAGAATGCCGAGGTCAAATGAAATCAGAAAATCAATCTCATGAATTTATACGCGAACTCCGCTTTGAAAGCGATGAATTTTTTGATCAAAAGACAATGATCGACAAATTAGACCAGTTGATTCAGGCCTGGGGCGAGGAGCTGCTTCGAAACCACCATATAGACAAAATCCCCGACTCTGAGTATGCCTGGCTCGAAGTGTTAGAGCGCGACATTTATTGGAAAGATCTCGAAGATCAATGGGACTTTTATCTGGTCGGCTGTCTGATTTTTTTCGTGATGATGCGGGAAGACATTAGAAGGGATTTTCTGCTTCAGCCCTATAACGTCCAGGGACAAAGACTCGAACGATGGTTGCGGCGATTGCAGCGGTATATGACGCCTTTATCAAGAGAGGTGGTCACCCAATTTTGCCTCTGTTACAGTTTGAGTCAGGAAAGAAAACCCATCCGAGTCAGGTATAAAGAATTCAAGGAGTGAACACCAGCCTTTCATTCAAGACCAATAAGCTATAGGCTTTAAGATAAAGGTTTTGGACTGCGTTATCGGTCGTCGGCGTATTACAATACAGCCTCCTCCCTCTGGCCTTGCCAAAATCTTTATCTTAAAGCCTATATAAGGAGATATCGCAATGGAAAAGCCGGCTCAATTGACGGGCGGGGTTCACTGGGTAGGTGCTATCGATTGGAATGTGAGGGAATTTCATGGGTATACGACCTCAAGAGGATCGACCTACAATGCTTACCTGGTGAGAGGCGAAAAGACGGCGCTGGTTGATACGGTGAAGGCCGGATTTTTCCCTGAAATGATCTCCAGGATTGAATCAATTATGGATCCGGCCGAAATCGATTATCTGATCGTCAATCATGTGGAGATGGATCACTCCGGTGCCATACCCAGGTTTATCGAGCGCGCGCCCCACGTACAATTGGTTGCTTCAGACAACGGCATCAAGGCGCTGCAGCGCCATTACCGGATGGATCTTCCCATACAAAAAGTAAGGACGGGAGATGAGATTTCTCTTGGCAATAAGACGCTGCTGTTTCTCGAGGCTTACATGCTGCATTGGCCCGACAGCATGTTTACATACTTAAAAGAGGATTGCATCCTCATGCCCAACGACGGCTTCGGCCAGCATTTTGCCAGTTATCGCCGTTTCGATGATGAAAACACTCTCGAGACCGTTATGGATGAGGCCGCCAAGTATTTTGGTAACATCCTCATGCCCCTGGCGCCGCTGATTCCTCCCCTCTTGAAAAAAGTTAAAAAGATGGGAATTCCCATTGAGATGATTGCGCCCGGCCATGGGATTATATGGCGCTCTCATCTGGATAAAATCATTCAGGCTTATACCGATTGGAGCACCGGTGTGGCCGAAGATCGCGTGCTGGTCATCTATGATACGATGTGGCAGAGCACGGAAAGCATGGCCAAAGCCATCTCCCAAGGCATCAGTGACGCCGGAGTCGAAAACAAACTGATAAATGTACGCCGAAATCACCGCAGTGACATCATGAAAGAGATTTTGACTGCTAAATTTTTAGCCGTAGGATCTCCGACCATAAACGAAGGGATTTTTCCTACAGTAGCCGAGCTTTTGATTTATCTCAAAGGGCTGCGGCCTCTGAAGAAAAAGGGCGTCGCCTTCGGTTCATACGGTTGGGGCGGAGAAGCGATTCCGGCAATCAATGATGCCATGAAAGGTATGGGCGTCGAGGTCATCGACCCTGGATTGAGTGTCATGTATGTTCCCGGTGAGGAAGATCTTGAAAATTGCATTCAACTTGGAAAAAAGATTGCCGCAAGCCTTTGATCGGCTTTTTTTTGATTCCCCATCGAGACAAACTAAAGGAAATGGCGTCACATTAAAAGGCCCGACTTAACAAATCCGCAGTTCCCCCTCTTTTTGCGTTCCAGGTGATTTCCTCGTAAACAAAACAACCTCAGGATAATAAATGGGTGCTTTCTTGACACCCCATCCTGTATTTGCCATACTCGGACATTCCAATAGATTAAAATTTCATAACCGTTTACAGGGTTGCAAAGTCCGATGCGCTTCAAACCACCTAATTGTAAGCGTTTACAGGGTGCCGCAGATGCAAGGCGTTGGGCGCGCAGACGTACTTTTGTACTTCAAGCGCCCGACAACAAAGCAGATGCGGTGCCCTGTGAACGCTTACACAATTTCGATTGAGCGCCTTCCGGGTTTCTTTTTGAGTATTTATGCCGGACGCTCAGCGACAATGCTTGTCAGGGTATGTATGGTTTCAGTCGTGCGTACTGGATTGCTGATATGACACTCACCTGAAGAGAATGGATTCGTCATGCTCGAAAATGGCTTGATTCAGGTGTATACGGGCAAGTCAATGAAATATAATTTCGCCCCTCTCGGCTTAAGTCTCAGAGCCGCGGGTCAGGGCCTGCGTACCTTGATCGCTTGTTTTATGCCCCACGAACTGATGGACGACGAGGCTCAGATGGTCTCATTTTACATGAAGCCTTATCTATCAGTTGACCATACGGCCATCGAGGGGGTCCATCCCAGAGGGACGCTGGATAGGGATAAGACGCTCACCTTATTCCACAAGGCCAGGCGGGCAGTCTTGGCTTCATCGTATGATATCGTGATCCTGAACGGTATAAACCAAACCATGGCCTTGGGGATCATTTCCTTGGATGATGTCCTGACCCTGATGAAAGAAAAACCTTCTAACGTTGAGTTGGTTTTCACCGGCCCCGGAGTACCCGGATCGGTGATCGAAAAGGCTGATTTGGTTACCGACTTGAAATTACACTCTATTTCATACGATAAAAAGAATGGCGATGGCCCTGGAACCCAGGGATCAATCGAAGTCGTCACTGGAAACGGCAAAGGAAAAACGACTTACTGCCTGGGAAAATCCATGCTCTATTCCAGCATAGGAATTCGATGCGCATTCCTGCAGTTCATCAAATCACCGCAGCCATATGGCGAAGTCAAAGCCCTTCAAATGTTCCCTAACATAGACATCAAAACCATGGGTGAAGGGTTTTTGGGGCATCATCTCCACGGTCATGAAAAGAGACATATCGAAGCTGCGAGGCGGGCATGGGAGAAATGTCTCCGCGAAATTTTCTCTCTCAAATATGGAATGATCGTTTTGGATGAATTGAACACCGCCACCTTTCACGGGCTAGTGAATCCAAACAGGGTGCGTGAACTGCTCTTTTTAAAACCCCATAACCTTCATCTCATGTTGAGCGGCCGGAATGCCCACGCGGAAATAATGGCGGCCGCCTCCTCTGTTATCGAAATGAGAGAGGTCAAACACCCATACAGGAAAGGCATTAAGGCGAGAAAGGGAATAGAATTTTAGTAACCGTTCACAGGGTTGCAAAGTCCGATGCGCTTCAAACAACCTCATTGTAAGCGTTTACAGGGTGCCGCAGATGCAAGGCGTCGGGCGCGCAGACGTACTTTTGTACTTCAAGTGCCCGACAACAAAGCAGATGCGGTGCCCTGTGAACGCTTACGAATTTTAGGTTAAACATTGAAGTATGGCGCGGACAATTTCGGTCTCGTCCTCGATGATGGAAAAAGTTCCTTTTCCATGAAGGGACAATTGACGGATCTTTTCGAAGTTGGCAAAAGGAAAACCGATCACACTTAATTTGTCAAACTGCACGGCCGCCGCAAGAGGATCCCCGCCCTTGTTCCAATCACCGTCCGTTAAAATAAGTCCCACTTTCCGTTCAAATTTGCCGATGTGCTTCAACCCCGCCTCCAACACCATGCGAATATTGGTGTCACCGCACGACTTCAATGAAAACAGCCTTTGTAAAACCTTCTCAGGGCCTGCCGGTTCAGCCACGTCTTTTAAAACACCGACCCCGCTGTTGAAAGCCAGAATGGCATAATCTTTTTTGAAGTGCTGGGCGATGGCGGCCGCCGTAATGGCGGCCAGGATGATTTTACTTTTCATGGAATAGCTGTAGTCGAGCATCATAACGAACGCTTTTTTCTCTATACGCCGCACATACGATACAAGATTATCCAATACCCCTCTTTCCGGCGCCTCCGCATATTTCTCGAGGCTGTGGTCCAACTCTATTTCGGCGCCGATTGTGTGGCCCCGGATCAATGTAAGCGTGCTGGGACGGTATCCCGTATCGGCAATTTGCTTGGCGATGGCAATAATCAGACGGCTGGCTATCTTTATGGCCCGGATGGCCACATCATCCTGCAATCTGTCTATTATGCGGGAGAAAGCCTGCAGGCAACCGGGTTGCTCAAAAAAAGACTCTAGCTCTTCCGGGTAGGCATTATAGTGATATGCCATTTGCCAATAGTGGCGGGGGTCGTTGGTATCAAAATCAAGGAGTGGGGCACCCGTGAAGAGGTCTAAGAACCGCTCCGCGAGTGAACATTGATTTTTTTTTTTACACTTTGCTCTTGGCCCAAGGCGTGTTCTTGTTTTGCATGCTGCGAATGCGCATCTCTACGCCGATTCCCATTGCCCTCAAAGGTCTCGTATCGGCCTCTCAGGTTGCTCCAAATCTCTTCAATGATATCATCCGCGGTCTTGCGTGTCATCTCATTCAGCCAAATTTTGTTGGATAGGGCCATTCGGGCGGATATCAGTATGTTTTGTCGGGGCTGATCGACGAGTTTCTGCATACCGGTGAATAAATCCACCATGTCAATGGCGGCTCGGATGGATGCACCCAGTTTGACATCCTCATGCTCTCTGGTTGCCCGAACCATTTGAACGGCTAATGGAACAGTCTCCGGATCTTTACTTCCGGTTCGCATACGGACGATCTCCTGTTCTTCCTCTTCACTCTGGTAATCCATTTTTATCAGGCAAATACGATCCATAAAAGCCCGACTGATTCTGACCGTGCCCACATCATCGTATGGATTTTGGGCCGCAATAACGGTGAATGGTCGCATCGCCTTTACCGTTCCGTACCTGGGGATGGTCATCTCGCCTTCTTCCATGGGCGAGATGAGAACGTTGGAAACATCGGCGGGCATGCGATTGAATTCTTCGATATATAAAATTCCGCCCCCTTCCATGGCTCTGGTTAGTGGCCCCTTTTCAAAGTATTCGGGCTGGTAACTGTCGGCCATCACTTTAGACGGATTGAAATAGCCGACCAGTTTGGCTGGTGTGAGGTCAATGTTGCCTTCGATGTTAAACAACAGAATATTGGATTCACGGGCGATTTTTCGCAGCACGGTCGATTTGGACGTCCCGGGCGGTCCCTCCAAAAGAATATGCTTACCGGCCTCCATGGCAACAATTATGGATGCCATTTCCTTTTCGCGGCCGACGATACCTTTCTTAAGATTCTCATAAATTTCAATCATGTTTGATTATCCCAATAGTTTTTCGGTCTCGGCGGTAATTTCATCCAGCAGGATATTCGTGCCGGCCAGTGAGCCCTTCACCTCACCGTCTTTGTAAAACAAAAACGTCGGTAGCCCGCTCACGTCCAAGTCAGCTAAAAATTGGAGATTGGGGCCTGCCTCCATATTGTAAAAACTGACCCGGTCTTCAGATTCTTCTGCCAAAGCCCCGACCTGGGGCTTAAGACGCCGACAAAATCCTCAACCGACACCCCAAATAACAACGACAACGGGGAGGATACTTTTCAAGACTTTAGCCTCGAAGGTTCTTGCATTTACATCTCTCATCTCTGACACTCCTGTTACTGATTGGTGCTCTTAACGAAACCGGTTATGACCACCATCGTAATATAAAGACGTGTTTATTGAATCTCCACAAAACGGCTGCTGTCGACACCGCAGAAAGGGCATTTCCCAGGTGGTTTACCATATTCGATATTTCCGCAAACCGGGCAAACAAAATACGACCCGGCCTCGTCAACCTCGAGATTTCCGATCGCCTTGCTTATCAGTTTCGTCATAATCGGTCCGATAGACATGGCATATTCAAGGCTATGCCTGGCCTCTATAGCTCCTTCCGCCGTCGCATCCTGTATCATTGGCGGGCACGCATTTTTATAGTCATAACTTTCCTCTTCCCGCGCCTGTTTCAGGTTCTCGAGGGTGGCGTCCACCATCTTGGCGGTTTTAAAGTGAGACAGAGCGTGGAACTCTTTTGCCTTGGCAACGGCCCTGAGGATTTTCGAAACCCCAGGATACCCCTCTTTGTCGGCAGCTTCAGCAAAAGCCAGGTAGCGAATGTTGGATTCCGATCCACTCGAAAACATCTTCATCAAATTGTCGACAGTCTTGGCCATGGTCAAGTCTCCTTTTTCGATTCGAATGTGCCATGAAAAAAGCCTATAGACGCTTCTTACGGTCTGTAATGTCTATGCCTCATCGGAATCGTCGAATTTCTGAATATCAAATCGGCTCCATAATTGAGCATCTCGACACCCGAGCAAGGTGGCGGCATCCATGTCGTATGACGCCAGGCGGCAATTGCCAAGCAAATAATAGCACACCCCCCTTCTAAAATAAGCCTCGGCCCATCCTGCATTGCAGTCAATCACCGATGAAAAGGCCCTAACTGCTTCCTGCAGTTTGCCCGCGTGTGTCAATCTACAGCCTTCATCATACCTGTTTTGACTGCATTGGGCTGATTTTCGTTCCGTCATTTTCTATCTCGTCTTTATGCATGACCCGACCGCTCATTTAGTTTCTTCTTCACGTCGATTCAGCCCTGCAGCAAGGCGACAATCCGATCGGATCTGTAAACCTTGCCTTGAGCAATGACGACCCCGTCAAATACAAGCGCCGGGCTGAGCAGCAGACCATATCGCTCCCGGATTTCAGGAGACAGCGTCCACTTTTTTTCTACCCGAGCCTCGATGCCGGTCAGTTTTACGGCTTGCTTAACGTTATTCAGCAGTTCGTTGCACTTTTCGCATGGGGGCTCTAATCCGATCACTTCGATAACGATCATCGCTCATCCATCTCCTTGATCTGCCGAGGGGGACCCGGGTTGGCGTGTGAGGTAGGGAGGCGCAGGGTATGCCGGGCTGAAACACTGGAGCTCCTGAATGTCGATATCAATCCGTAAGTCTGCCGACAGCCGGCGCAATGAATGCCTAACAATGGCTTCCAGATCTTCGGGTTGCATTTTCACCCGCGCATTGACGAGCAGCGTGCCGGTGGTAGGCCGACCGATCCGTTCAGCGCTGAGGATCGGTTCGCCCGACAAGTCGGTGAGATTGACCCACATCGACTTTCCGCTGCCGGTCAAGGCACATTTTAAATGGCCGATGCCGGCATTTTTTTCTTTGAATGCATCCCGGAGGTTTACTGAAAGATCAGTCAGCAGTTTTTCGGAATCAATCAGCTCTGGGGAAGAAATTTTTACCGCGGCATTTAACCAGCCTAAAACGGCTTCTGCACTGGCGTAACGATCGTAGTCGATTTGACGCAAGACACTTTGGGCGCCGGGTCTATCGGAAAGCAAAACATCGAGCCATGCTTCGATGTTTGTTCCGTATTTCCCCGAAACTGCGATAATCTGCTTTTCGGGAAACTCTTTGTTCAATGCCGCTTTCAGACGCTCTATTTCGTTTTCCTCAACCAGGTCGATTTTGTTTAAAACGATCAGATCGGCTTCTTCGAGTTGCTTGCGAAACAGGTAGGCAATTTCGTCCGGGAAATTGGTTGCAGTTTCCTTTAACAGCAGTTCACGCACCCGTTCCGGATCGACCATTGTTGAAAACGGGGCGAAGGTGAAAGCATCACGGTAGTGGATCTTTATCGGATGGGCCACTGCCGCCACAAAATCCGTGCAACTGCCTACCGGTTCGCCCATGAGTATGTCGGGATTGTGGACGAGGATTTTATCCATTTGATCCACGAGTTCATCGAACTTGCAGCAAAAACAACCCTCCACCACTTCTTCGACCGCTACATCCAACTCTTCCAGCATTTGACCCACAATAAGGGTGTCCGCCAAATTGCCGCTCTGATCATTGGTTATGATTCCCAGCCGCAGGCCCTTTGCCACGATCCGTTTTGCCAAGGCACCAAGAGCGGTTGTCTTGCCGGAACCCAAAAAACCGCCTGTAAAGATCAGTTTGACCGGCCGTTTGACATTCAATTTTCTCGGCGTTTTCATGGCAAACTCCTAAAATACAGGCTTTAAGATAAAGTGTTTAGCAAGGCCGTAGGGTCGTGTCTGTATTGTAATACGCCGACGACCGATAACGCAGTTAAAACCTTTATCTCAGTGACTATCGCTTGGCGCAAAGATTGTCTGTGTTTGATTTGGGACATTTTTGTGAAAAGATATACCAGTATCTTCGGAACCAATTTTGTTTAAACTCGCGGAAGTTTCGGGTCGACGGCGGTGCAGGCTTGGGAAGATAAGAGTTTATGTCGTTGCGATCTTCGCAATATGCTCGGCGGCATACTTTGCGGCGCGTGCCCCGTCGGCACAAGCGGTGAGCACCTGCCACAGATCCGTATCGCGGACATCGCCGGCGGTGAAGAGACCCGGCAGCGAAGTCATCAGCGTTGAGTCGGTTTTGAGGTATCCGTCCAGTGTCTTTTCGAGATGGAAATCAAGAAATTCGGTATTCGGACGCCACCCGATTGCCAGAAAAACGCCGTCTACCGGAATCTCATGCGTCTCCCCCAAGCGGGATTGAACCTCCAACGCTTCTATCATGTCGAGGCCCTTATAGCCGATAACCGCAGTCTCGTCGAGTATCTCGATGTTTTTTTGCCTGGCCAGCAGGGCCGCGTGGGCGGCATCCATTTTGTTTTTTGCACTGCGATAAATTAAAAATACCCTGTCTGCAATCCGGGCCAAGGTTATCGCATGCTGAGCGGCGGTGTTGTTACTGCCGACAACCGCCAGGGTGGCATTCTGGTTACGGTACAACGGTCCGTCGCATACCGAGCAAAAATTAACGCCCTTTAAATTGGCTTTTTCCGACGGCAGCCTGATCGGAACGCGTCCGGTGGCGATGATGGCGGTTGTGGCAATATGCACTTGACCATTTACATCCATTCCATGAAACATACCGTCAACAGGTTGGAGTTTTTTCAGGCGGGCCATGGTGAACTGGGCGCCTTCGGACTGGGCCTGCTGGAAAATTTTGACGCCGAGTTCCATCCCGGCGATGCCGTCGATAAACCCCGGAAAATTGGACAGCCGCTCGACCATGTACAGGTTTCCGCCAGGTATATCACCGCAGACGACAGTTCTCAGGCCCAATCGCTGACCATACAGTGCCGCCGTCATACCGGCTGGGCCGGTGCCGGCTACCAAGATGTCAATTCTTTTTTCGGGCATGTCTCAATTGTGCCAACAAGGGTAAGCTGTCTGCAGGAATGGCGTATCGATCTACTTTTTTTGGAATCGCGTAAAATAGGTTCCTAATACACAGGCTTTATATTCGGTTGGACCTTCCAGCAGTCTCTCCAACTGAACCTCATTGGCTTTTCTTTCGGGGTTCTCTTTCCAGTTCAGCCAATTTTCCATTCCCTGCCACGTAGTAATGACCAATATCTCTTGCGGGTCATCATGGTTGATGAGCGTTTCTCCGGATACATAGCCCTTCTGGTGTATGGCATCGGATCGCATTTTGTTTAACAGGGTAAAAACCTCCCTTGTTCTGCCTTCCTGTATTTTTCTTTTGATAATAACTTTAACGACCATTTCGGGCCTCCTTTCCAAATATAGATAGGGTTGAATTAAATTTAATCATGTCAAATTAAAATTTCAAACACAATCCCTATCTGGGTACTTAGGGCGCGCTTAAAAATAATTTACCATTTTGGACGCCGGGGCGTCCAAAATCACCAATTTATTTTTTCGCGAACCCTTAAGAGCATCAGTTCGAATAGGGTTGATATTCACCCATGTTAATCCAACTGCCGGTTTGGGTGGCCGTCTCGATGCCTTCCATGGATTCAGGTGGTCCGATAAAGACGATGACGTTCTTGTGTTTAACACGTTCCGCCGGTATATGAGGGTCTTCTATCGTCCAGTCGCCCTGAACGAAGCTGAAAAGCAGCATATTCCCGTTTTCTTCAACAAAACCTTTGGCGCGCAACACTGACGCGGGAAGGGCACCGGCCATGGCTTTGACCTGTTCCGCATTGTCGCCGGTCCATTTATAGGCCACCGACATCAACAGGTCCGGCGGCGTAATCTCTAAATCAGGGCTATCCAGCAAATCGTCGATAAATTTATCCAGTTCCTCAGCGGACATCTCGGCCATCATTTCATTGCCCGATGAACCGGGGGTCACTTCCCCGGAGTCCGGTGTGAAGCCGAAAAAATTTTCAAAAGGGATGTCGGCGTAATTTGTTTCAAAAAATAACGGATCCGGATGAAATTTCCTGACCACATCTTTGGTTGCCGCAATCGTATCGGGAGATGCCGTGTCGATCTTGTTGATAATGAAGACGCTGGATGAAGCAATTTGTTTTTCCAGGGAGGCATAGACCTCATATGCACCGAGAAAATGAGGGGCATCGATGATGCAAAACTGCTCCATGAAGTGAAAGCGGTTGTTGAAAATGGGTAGTTTAAGGTCCTTCTTGAGGTCCGACGGATTGGCCACGCCGGTCGATTCTATCAGCAATACATCGGGCTTAACGGTCGTGCTGAGCTCGTAGAGGCCCTTGATGAAGTCGGTCTTCACACAGACACAAAAAATCGAGCCTTTGCTGATCTCCATCATGTCGATGTCTTCACCCTCTACCAGTGTTCCGTCTACCCCAACTTCGCCGAATTCGTTGACCAGGAGGGTCAACTTTCTATCATTAGGGAACCGGTCGATTATCCGGTTGAGAAATGTCGTTTTACCAGCGCCCAGAAAACCGGTTATCAGATAGACATTCGTAATGTCCGACATGGGCTACATTTTCTCCTCTATCTTCTTGCGGATTTCCTCGATAGGAAGTACTTTGCCGACCGAAATGACGTCACCGTCAATAACAAGCCCTGGAGTAAGAAAGACCCCCTTTTTGGCAAAGTGTTTGATGTCTTTTATCTTTTTGACCTCGATTCCGGCGCCGTCATCGAATTGCGATACGGCGGCTACCGTATTTTCGTACAATTGATCGCATCGTTTACAGCCGGGGCCCAGGATTTCGATATTCATGATTGATGTCCTCTACGAAGGGTCTATAAGTGAAAACTTACTGAGGCAGTCTTGTTTTATGAAGATCAATTGTTAAGGGTTCACGAAAAAATAAGTTCGTAATTTTGGGTGTTGAGGCGCCCGGCCGGCAAGGCGCGAAAACGCAGGAATATCTGGATATTCCGAGTTTTCGCAACACAGCCGGACAGGATGCATCGGCGTCCAAAATGCGAAGTTATTTTTAAGTGAGCCCTAATCGTGATCCAGTGCCTTTGCACGTCCTTCGCTCAAAACCAATCCCACGGGATTCAAGCAGAATTTGCAGGTCCCTAACCGTGCGGTTGACGGACTGAGCTGCCGCCAAAGATCGCCATACAGTTTTAGCACCTTGGATTCGATGACCTCGGTTAAATCTTCTGGCGGTTCCAGTTTTCGAATCCGATCAGATTTGCCGCAGTATGGGCATTTGATGCCGAAAATGGACATGTCGGTTTGAGGCAGGTTGTTCTCTATGATCAAAGCCTTCAATTTGTCAATTGCCTCAACGTTTTCCAAAGAATTGGCGCCTCCTAAAATTAAATTCGGGCTCCTATAAGGAGCCCGAATTTAATTGTGGTGATTACTTGCGTTCCGAGTCCGTCCTTGTCGAAAGACCCGCACCCGCTTTCTGCAGGTTTTCCTGAATCTTGTCGAACTCGAACCCGTGGCCCCGCAGCGAGATGATACGCTCTTTCATCGCTTCGTTGGGCGCCCGCTTGGCCATTTCATCGATAAGTTCTTCGTATTGAGGAATAATGCTCTCAAATACCAGATCACCTTCGATGCAGATGGTCGGCAGGACTTTGCCTTTGAGTTCGATGAATTTTCCGACGCTGTCCTTGTTCTTGATCGACCATTCCTTGTATTCGATCATCTCCTGAACGTCACCGGGCAGTGCCGCAATCGACTCCATCATGTAGCCGCAAGCAGCACACTGCACGCTGTCCAGGGTCAGGACGTCAATGTGGATTTTTTCTTCTGCCATGATCCGAACCCTCCTTTTATATAATGGTTTACCAGGATTCCGGATACTTGGTGTAATACTGGTCATACCAATCCCTGGCTTCGATTGCTTGGTCCATATGTTCCACCGGAACATCGTAGGGCATGTCTCACCCAGGCGCGAAGGTGTACCCGTGCTGACCTCCTGCAGCCAGACTCACGATGGCATCCTCTCTTGAGGAAAGCAGACCGAGACTCAGGGCCAGCGTCAGCTTCAGGTTGCCGCCGAACCCGACACCATATTTGCGGGCCAGGTCACGGACGAACACAAGGTTCAGCTGTTCATCGATGGCAAAGCCGTGGGTGCCGATTTGACAGACGTCTTCCATAACCTTGGTGCAGTCACCGCAGATGAAAAACGACGAGGTTTTTTCGGCAGCATGGATCGCCTTGATGGCGGCCTGACAATTCGGCGTGACGTATTCTTTAAATGTCTCTGATTTGATCTGGGATGCTACAGGGTCGACGATCGCGACGATGTCGCAACCCATGTCGGCGTAAAACTTGGCGGCAACGGCACCGACCTCACCGGCAAACTTGATCACTTCGTGAGCGAATTCTTTATTCTTGTAAACATCCGTAAAGATGCGCACACCAGCCAGATGGGAGGCCAGCGTCAGGGGGCCGCAAAAAAGCCCCATCATCACGCAATCGAGTTCATCGAGTTGGGGCTTGGCAATTTTGGCAGCTTCAAAAATTACCGGCCACCGCCCGGAGTCTTTCGTGGGCAGTTTAAGACCGGCCTGAGCCGGCGTCTTGTCCGAACAGGGATGGTTTGTTACCGAGGGGACATTGTCGCCCCACCATTTGAGATCACAACCAACCGAATTGGCTTCGACCGACAGGTCGAAGAGCAACGGTATCCCGTCGGCCTTATACCGTTTGGCCGCGTTGACAACCCCTTTTGCCAGGAGTTCGGAATCCTTGAGCATTTTGTCCGCCGGTTCATTGATTAAAAATGCACAATGAACTCCGGCGTACGGCACCCATGGGGCTTTTGGCGTTCTCTTACCCCGATAGGCATCAATCAGCATTTGTTTGGCCATGAGGAGTCTCCTTTTTGTGGTTCTCAGTTGTCGCTTTCAACATGCCGAATGAAAAGTTTCTAATTCTCACCCCCTTTCTACAAGTATTTTATTAAAACGAAATATCACAGGTTTCACTAATAATCGATCGGTTTTCAACTCGAAGCAGGGTATTATTTCGTTCAAAGTCTATTTTTTCGGCTCATTTTGTCAAGAGGAATTTTGGTTATTAAAATCCATAGTTGTTATTCGAGGAGAATTATCCCGTAATAATTGAAAGTCGCACCTGTATTGGTCGCGACCTTCGAGGTGGTGCCCAAATTCTTCAGCGTTCCAATGACATCGATTGAAAAGGATTCAACCGATGGACGCTTTTCCTGAGGGAACCGGCAGTCTCCGGGATAGGCGCATTCCTTGCAAAGTGCGCAGCATTCTCCGACCAGGCTGAAGGCCTTGTAATAGCCCTTTAGAAACAACATCCGTTCCAGACCGATCGTGCCCTTCCAGCATTTGACCTGTAGGCAGCGTTTGCGCCCGTTGTTCCGGTAAAAATCGGAACAATTCTTGGTTCCGACCAGCAGAAGAGCGGTGGCGTATTCATCGATGATCTTGCGAACCTTTTCCGGATTCGGTGTGGCAGGCGGACAGCACCAATTCGTGTTGTACTTGTTGCAGCCGTAACGACATTTCAAGTGCACCCATTCGGCCACGATAATTCTGTCGACGCTGAATGGAAAGACGGCAGTGAGGCCGTATTTTTTCCCCTTTTCGAGCAGGCGGTTCAGCAAATCATGCGAGATGCCTTCATTGGTTTTGAATGGGACGACATTTGGTGTTTTCATGGCGTCAATCTGTTCCGCGATCTTCTTTTTCATTCGTTTCATTCTTGAATTTAATGCGGACTTCTTTTGGCAGTGCCATACCCAGAGCGACCTCCACTGTTTTGATAACAGCTGCGGGAATCGCACAGGAAGGATGGCAGCCCGATTTTTCAGCTGCGGTATAAACAGGGTTACGGGTCAACGGCATGAAAAGTTCTTTAAGGGACATCCCGGTCAAACCGGTCGACAGTCGCTTGATCTGCTTGCATTCAGAACCGTTGATCTCTACGGTTACTGTTCCGTTATCCAATTTCTGTGCCTTGATCGTACAAGGGAACCCGCATATGCCGGGCTCCACTCTCACATATACAATTGGATGCGTTTTAGAAGAGTCGGTGCTCATATAGTGACGATCTCACTTGGAGAAGTTTTTTTATCAACCGCATCCGATCCTGAACAGTTATTGAAAAAAATCATTACAACCCATTACAAAAGCATTTCTGGTTCCGCCCTGCCAGATGGAATGAAATGCGGTGCTCCGCTGACAGTCAACAGCGAATTTATGACGGGACCCCTGACGCTGTAATGACGCCGGGGGTCCCTCTTAACCTGTGTCCTTATTGATCCAGAACCTCGTCCGGTACGATACCCCTCAGATGGGGGAACGCATCGGTCATGTGCGGCAGTTGCATGGCTCCCATGAATTCCTGCTGGAAGGTCGGCTCCACCGTCAACTCGATGTATTCCACGTTGCGCGAACACCAATTGGCTTCAACACGCTTCTTCACATTCAACAAGGCCGCACGGCAGCCGTCACCGGCGGCATTTCCCACACTCTGGATCATTTCGATTTCACAATCGGGAAATAGTCCCATAATCAGGGCCTTGGTACGGTCCACGTGGGTGCCGAAAGCCCCGGCGATCTTGACCTTATCCACTTTTTCGAGGTTCATGCGCTTGACCATCAGCTTGCAGCCGGCATATAGAGCACCTTTGGCCAGTTGGATCTGGCGCACATCTTTCTGGCTGATGACGATATCTTTATCGATGCTCGACTCCTCGGCCCAGGCCAAAACGAACTCCGGTTGGCGGTTGTCGGGGTTGATTCTGAAACGGGGGCAGTCTTCGAGTCCCTTTTTGTTGAAGACACCGCTCTTTGTGATGACTCCGCTGCTGTAGAGTTCGGCCAGCACGTCCAGGATACCCGAGCCGCAGATGCCTTTGGCTTTCATTTCCTTTGGCTTGGAGTATTTCCGCCAGGCATCGCGCCCGATCACCTTGTAGTTGACTTCCTTGGTCTCGGGATCGATTTCGATGCGTTCGATGGCACCCGGAGCCGCCCGCATGCCGAAGGACAGCTGGGCGCCCTCGAGAGCCGGACCCGTGGCGCAGGACGATGAGATCAGCTTATGACGGTTGCCCAGAACCAATTCTCCGTTGGTACCGATATCGATGATCAACTGGTTTTCTTCGTGCTTGTAAGGTTCTTCGGCGATCAAAACCCCCACGTTGTCGGCGCCCACGAAACCGGCCTCAATGGGCAGAACGAACATGTAAGCCGACGGATTGATGTTCACGCACAGATCGCGGGCCTTGATGTCCATACTGTGATGGATGACCGGCGGAAAGGGTGCCATACCCACAAACTCGGGATTCAGCCCCAGTAAAATGTGGTGCATGGCCGTGTTGAATCCGATGGTAATGTCCTCGATGTCCTCTCGGCTCAGCCGCAGATAGGTCTTGCCCTCCACGGGAACTTCCACGAATTCGTCCGGTCCTTCCTCGCCCTTTTTCTTCTTCTTTTTCTTCTTGGGGGGGTAGGTGTTGGCCACCGCCTGATCGATGAGCTCGTTCAGCCCTTCGATGATGTCATCGCTCATGCGCTTGAGCCCGTCTTCCGAGGTCATATGGAAGGTAATGCGCGCCATGACATCCTCGCCGTATTTACACTGCGGGTTCATCATGGAAACCGTATCGATCACCTCCATGGTGGTCAGATCACAGAAATAAGCTGCGACCGTCGTGGTCCCGACGTCGATGGCCAGGCCGTAGGCATGGTCAGCCCGACCTGGACGCACGCGGATCACTTCCTTTTCGTTCCAGACGCTGACCGTTACCTTCCAGTTGCCGTCGCGCAGAGCCGTGGGCAGCGTGCGCAGCGTAAAAATATCGATGGTCAGATTGCTCAGACCGTAATCACGTTCCAGGGCCCGGCAGATGCGTTCAAAATCTCCCAAAGGTTCCTCGAACGTGGGTGGATCGACCTCTACATAATAAAGCCTTACCGCCGGATCGTGCTCGATATGAATATCGCGGGCGGCCTTGGAAACCACTTGTTTTCCGGCGCGGGACTCCTCCGGCACGAACACTAAAAGATCGCCTTTTATTTTGGTCATGCAGCCCAAACGAAAACCCTTTTCGCGCCTTTCCGGGTTAATGAACTTTTCTTCTTCTTCCTGCCAGGCGCTCACGTTGTTCATGCTCGAAGTGACGCCGTACTTTTCAAAATGTCCCTCCTCGATTCTTACGATACACTTGCCGCAAACCTTTTTTTCGCCGCACAGGGCCTCGATGTCGACGCCCAAAAGCCTTGAGGCTTCTATGAGGTTTGTGCCTTTGGGCACTTCACCCCTGCGCCCGGAAGGCTGAAATATCACCATCGCCTTATCAGAATCCATTCGCACTGCTCCTTATCCGAATTTTAGTCCGCAGGGGATTGCTCCCGTATCTTCTGCGTCTCAAAAAGTTTCAATGTGGCCTATCCTATTTGCTGCCGATTCGATTTGAAAAGACCGTCCGGGCCGGAAAAAATAGGCTAATTTTCACAGCCCGGAGTTTCGAATGTAAACGCCGTTTACGATTACTTCTTCTGGTATTCACGCAGCCGGCCGATCATTTTGATGCCCTCGGACACGGCGTTTCCAGCTGACTCCGCATAACCGTCGGCACCGAACAGGTTGGCCACATCCTTGGTTACCGGGGCGCCGCCCAGCATGATGGCCACGTTGGGGTTCTTTTCCTTGATCATTTTGATGACCTTTTTCATGCCCAGCATGGTGGTGGTCATCATGGCCGACATGGCCACAACTTCGGAATCCGTGCGCATCTGTTCCTCGACGAATTTTTCCAGAGGAACATCGCGTCCCAGGTCGTGAACTTCCCAACCGGCCACATCGAACATCATTTTCACTAGGTTCTTGCCGATGTCGTGCACATCACCCTGGATGCTGCCGATAACCACCTGGGCGTTGAGGCCGGTTTCGTCTTTGGGTACGTGCGGGCGCAGAATGTCGAGCCCGGCATACAGTGCATCGGCGCACATCAATACTTCCGGAACGAAGTACTCGTTGCGGTCATACAGGTCGCCAACGACCTCCATTCCGGCCGCCAAACCGTCCATGATCATTTCGAGCGGAACGTAACCGTCATCCAGCGCCTGCTGTGCGGCTTCCTTGACCATGTCTTCCTGGTATTCGACTACACCTGTCTTCAATTTTTCCAGTAATTCTGCTTTCGTTGCCATATTCTCTGCCTCTCCTTCGTTTGGTTTTGTTAAAAAATTTTGTGTTTATTTATAAAAGTAGGTCATATCCATGAATAAATTGTTTGGACACCACCTTCACTACAGACGGCCCAGAGCCGGGCTCGGTTTTTTTCCGTAAGTGCGTGTCGTCTCCACAATTGCCTTCATGTTGGCCTCTTTGATATCCGGCCATAGGTCGCAGCCGGGCCAGACCGCATCAACCCCACCGTCGATGTTGGTTTTGATGCCTTGGATGGCCTCCTCCACTGTGGTTTCCTCCTTGCAGGGCAGCGCAAATACGTCGAAGTTACCGAAAAGCAGCGTGTTCTGCCCCAGCTTTTCGCGCGACTCGGCCAAGTTGTTCTTGATGTCCACGCTGATCGCATCCGCACCACAGTCATTCATCATCTCGATGATCAGGTTGGTGGCTCCGCATATGTGCAGGATCTTCGGAGATTTCCAGGCAGCCAGAATCCGTCGCATCCGGGGTTGAATGACGTCTTTCCATGTCCGCGGGCTGAGAAGGTCCGTACCGGTGCCCATCTCACGCAAGGTGATGTAGTCCGCACCAGCCTCCTGACACTTCTGTCCGATGGCGATGCACATGTCCGACAGCTTGTCCAGCGTTGCTTCCACCTGGGCTTTTTGCTTGAAGATGCCCTTGAGGAGAATGTCGAGTTCCAGAACCTGTCCGGCCTGGGTGAAGGGGCCTAGCTGCCACGCCCCGACCGGATACTCGGGAGCTTCCTTCTTGGCGATCTTGATGGCCTCGTAGATCATCGAAATCGGCCAGCGGTCCGCAATATCGGAGGGTATGTTCACATCATCCATGCTTTTCCACATCTTCTCGGGAATTGTGGGATAGAGCGTGTCTTCCGAATCTTCGTAGATGCTGATGGTGTTGCCGATCGCCTGTGATTCACAGGTCATGTCGAAAGGCACCACGACCGAGTCGAAACCGAACATTTTGCTGGACAGGATGGCCGCGCGCGCGAGTTTCTCCGGATCCCGGTGGACTTGCGGGAACTTGTAGCCCAGCTCCTTGATGGCCGGTCTGAGCACCATTCCCATCCCGCTGAAAAACGGCATGGTATCCACAGGTTCGCGGCGGAAAACCCGTTCCACTCTCTCTTTCGCACTGAGTTCAGACATGTAAATACTCCTTTCTTTAAGATAAATTGGATTCGCGTTAAATGAGGTTAACCTGCAAGTGATTTGAGCTGTTCCACAAAATCCGGGAACAGTTTAAATAGCGGATGGTTCGGATCTTTTGGCAGCCGTTTGGTTTCGGCAAAAGCGGCCGTGGCCAAAAAGGCTTCCGCCTCTGCCACTGCCGGCAGGATGCGCGTTGCGCCCGCCATGGGACCGGAAAAGATCATGTCGTGAAAAAAGAAGGCCGACAGGGATTCCAGGGCCGCATCGGTGGCCGACCATCCCTTGAACTGCCACATTTCTTTGAAGCGGTTCAAATCCATGTAGGAGCCGTTGCTCGGTGCACTGGCGGTGGGGAAGCCCCATTTTTCCTTGATCATTTTGTTGGCGATGCCGCAAAAAGCCGTGGCCGGTCCGTTCATTACCGAAGTGTCCACGAAGATACTCTCGAATTTGGCGCCCACCTTGTCAATGGCATCCAGCAGTTTCTGAGTTCCGGTGATGCGTCCACTGGGCATTTGGTCTTCCTGGTCAAAGGCCACCAGGAGGACATGCTTCACGCCGATCTGGGCAATTTCACGAATCTCGGTTTCCAGGTCTGTTTCCCAAACCGTCAGGCTGTTGTAAAACATCCGGTCCAAAAGACCCTTTTCGGCACAATAGGCCGCCCCCGCCAGCTTGGGCTTCATCACCCAGGCGTCGATACAAAAGGGCATCTTGCTGGTAGAACTGACGAAATCGATAAATAATTTGAACTCATCGCCCGTGTTGGCGACGATGTCCGCCATACCGGGCACTCCCGTTTCCTCGGTCAACCGTTCCTGGGTCTTCAGCAGTTCTTCGGCCTTTTTTTCATCGAAACCTTCTTTGCGTTTGCCTTTGAACACCTTGTCGCCCTTCTGAAAAATGGAGCTGACACAAACACAAGGATACTCGCCGGGTTGTCCGCCGAATTTAACCCCTCCAACCTCGCACACCTTTTGATCGGTGCTGATTTGAAACATCATAACCTCCTCTGTCTTGAAATGTTAATACAAAAAATTGTGAGTTATTGCCTAAATCGTCTGCCCCTGACTGTATTGGTCAGACCTATTAGTAAATTACAGGTCGTGTGAATATCGTCCAAAAGTTGATTTTTGAGGGGAATGCAGATGATTTTAGAAATGGCGATGGTGTTTCGCTCGTCCGGTGTGGATTTGCAGCGTAATTGGACAGTTTACATTGCCGGATCGACCAGACCCAGCTGGATTGCAAAGTGGATCAATTTGACGGGTGACTCGATGTTTAGTTTTTCCATAATATTCGCCCGATGGGTTTTGATGGTGCTGATGCTGACGCACAGCATGTCGGCGATCTCTCTGGTGGAGTGCCCTTCGCCGATCAACTGAAAAACCTCTCGCTCGCGGTTGCTGAGCTGATTGTACCTCTCGGCGATGGACGAGCATTTGCGCTTCGGCGATCGGTATGTTTCCATAAGGATTTTTGAGATCGTCGGGCTCAGGAAGGTTTCGTTTTTCATGGCGGAACGGATGGCCTTGATGATATCCCGTCCGCTGGAATCCTTCAGCAGGTAACCGGATACGCCGGTTTCCAGGAGTTCGTGAATATAGTGCTCATGGGAATACATCGAAAGGATCAGAATCTTCGTCTTCGGTAATTGCTTGCGGATTCTCTTGGCGGCTTCGATGCCGTTCATACGTGGCATGGCGATATCCATAATGACGATGTCCGGCTTTAGGGCCAAGGCCTGGTCGACCGCCTTCTGACCGTTGGTCGCCTCGCCGACGACCTTGAGATCCGGTTGTTCTTCCAACAAACGGGCTAACCCATGCCGTACGATGGTATGGTCATCGGCAATCAGAATTCGAACAGACTCACTCATGACGCGACCTCTCGGCTAAGGGAATTTCGATTCGGATCCGGGTGCCGTCTCCCGGTGAGCTGCGCAATAAAAAAATGCCGTTGAGCAGCGAGGCCCTCTCCCGCATGCCGAGAAGCCCGAGGCTGCGCTTGTCTTTGCCGATAATCTCGGCATCGAAACCGATGCCGTCGTCTTCGGCTAAGAAGATAATCCTCGGATAGCTCTTGATGATGGCAAGATTAAAACTCTCGGCGCCTGAATGCTTCAAAGCGTTGTTCAGGGCTTCCTGGCTGAAGCGGTATAGAACCGTTTCCATGTCTGCGTCTACGCGGCGATCGAATCCGATGATCTGATAGTCGATATCAAGGTTGGAATGTTTTTCAATTTCCTTGAGATAGAGTTTCAGAGCCGGTTCCAGACCGAGATCGCTGAGCAACGTGGGATGCAGATGGTAAGACATTCGCCTGATCTCAGAGGCGGTGCGCTGGATCATTTGTCGTATCTCACCGATTTCATTCTTGAGGTGATCATCGGCGGCATGCTTTTCCTCCAGGCGATCCAACCCCAGCTTCACCGCTGTCAACGACTGCCCGGCTTCATCGTGCAGTTCGCGGGCGATCCGGCGCCGTTCTTCCTCCTGGCTCTGGAAAAGCTTTCCGGTCAGTTGCCGCAGCTCCTGTCGGTGCTTCCGTATCGTTCCCATCATTTGAGTGTTTTCAATGGCGCCTCCAAGAAAATTGCCGAGCGATCCCATCAAGTGAATCTCGTGCAAACTCAAAACCCGCTCTTTGGGGATACTCAGCCCGAAAAAGCCGATCGCTCTTCCTTTGAAGGTGATCAAAAAGCAGGTCAGACAAAGATTTGTTTGGCTCCCGATTGCGCGATAACGAATCTGAAAGGAGGGGTATGAGGTTTCAGGGGTTAAGCCGGTGTTTTCTTCGAGCAAATGCGTCATCAACAGAGTGTCGCTAAAGACGATCTCATCCCCTTCTTCGGCGACCGCGTCGGGGATGTTGAGTCTTGCCCGGAGTCTGATCCGTTGTGCTTCGTGGTCGATGAGAAAAAGTCCACCCCGCTCGAGCCGCAATACCTGGATGACCTTTTTGAGGGTTGCCTTCATGATATGGCTAAAATCCATTGTGTGATTCAATGCCACGGCAATGCTATTGACAATCGATAGCTCTCGATTGCGCTGGCTGATGACTTCTTCATTCTCCTTGCGCCGGGTGATATCCTTGATGATGCCTTCAAACTCTACTTCTCCGGTTTTTGCATTTTCATACTTGCGGCTGGATATGAGCACATGCAACCGCGAGCCGTCCCGGGTTTTGAATTCAGTCTCATGGTCTTTGACGAAGCCTTTGCGGGTGATAGCGGCCAGAAACTTGTCGCGGTCAGCAGGGTTTCGGTACAGGTCTCCGGCAGATAGCCGGCTCAGCAAATCATTCTTTGTCCTGTACCCCATCAGCTCTACGCCGGCCTGATTTATATTCATTATTTTGCCTTCAAGATTGGTATTATAAATCATGTCGTGGCTGCCTTCGAACACCCGTCGATACTTTCTTTCCCGCTTGACAACCTCCTCTTGCAGTCGCTTGACTTCGGTGATGTCCTTAAAAACTTCAAGCCCTCCGGTGACCTGTCCCAAGGGATCCCGAAACGCCGAGGTGGAGCAGATTATAGGAATTTTTTTGCCCTCGATATTGGTGATTTCATACTCGCGATTATGGATATCCTGACCCTCCGCCACGGCCCGCTTCAGGGCGCAATCGTACTCGCAAATCGTGTTCTTGAAGACATCCTTGCAGTACATTCCCACGGCATCCTGAACCGAAAAGCCGGTGATTTTTTCGGCCGCCGGATTGAAATAGGTAATCCGCCACTCGTGATCGGTTGTGAATAGGCCATCGGGCAGTCGATTTAGTATTTCGACATAGCTCTCCTCTTTCTGATAGATTCTTTCCAGGGTTTTCTCATGATAAAGCTCGAGCTGTTCGGCGACAAAGTTGTTCCATCCCTTGCCGTGTATTTCGCTCCTGGCTTTAAAGTACGAACAGGTCAGGCAGCCCGCGAGCTTGTGATAAAAATCGCTGGCGATTAAATCGGCACAATGGGTCCTTGGAATCAACCAGCACTCTGAGAGCCTTTTTCCATGAGTCGGGCAGAGAACATTGGTGCACTGAAAGAGCTCCCAGCACGGCTGCTTTTCCGCAGCACGTATTTGCTTAAGGGAGATTTTTACGAGGTGACTTTCGAGCAATGAACTCACAGTATGGATCTCCCTTGGCCCGACAGAGGGGTTCGGTCGCCAGGAAAGTAAAACATCCCTCCGGATAACTCTCGCCGTAAATTAAATCCATGAATGCGCCGGTTACACCCCGAAGCATAAAACACTTTCCCGAAGCGGCATGACCGTAGTCTTTCAGATAACCCTTGGCTTCATAAGAATCCCCGACACGGATGACCAGCTCCTCATTCGGGATCAGTTTCTGCACCTTCAGATCGCCCCAGCCGAATGCCACGGCGACCGCCGCGAATCCCATTATCTGATCCTCTTGGCGGTCTATCATCGGTTTTACGATTTCATCCCACTCCCAGGAGTTGCGGATTCCCTGAAACGTGGCGTAGCCGCATTCCTGGGCGGCGTTTATCAGAAGGCTTTCCGCCTCGGCTGCGCGGGCCGGACCGATTTTTTTTTCGAAATTGAAGCTGACCCGGTTATAATACTGCACCGAGAAGAGCGAGAGGTAGACGCCGAAAAGCGGAATGATGCCCTTTGATTCCCTGATCCGGCTTCCTTCCATGACCGCATGAATGATTTTGGTGCCGTCTATGGCCACTCAATGCTCCTCCACGTGAAAGAGGCATTCCTTGTCGCGCATCATTTTGCACTTGATCTCCTTCACCGAGAAGGCCCCGAGCGGTTTGCCGCTTATGGCCTCCAGTGCACCGGCAAGCCAGCCACGGGAAAAATGGCACCCGGGAGTATCGCGGCGACCGTGCTTGGCAAGCCACCCGGTGACATGGTGACTGGAAGAGCTGATGACGAACCCGCCGCTATTTTCGATTGTTTGAGGATGGATGATACCCAGCCCGCAGTTCTGATACATGATGGCGCACATTTCCAGCTTGGACTTGACCGTTTTTATTTCGCGATATTGTGCCAGCAAGGTTTTCAAACTGCAGTATACGGCCTCCTCCGCGGATTGATAGATCAAACGGATACCTTCCTCACCCAGGGTGTCCTCAAGCGTCTTTTGTAAATTAATATTATAATGATGACAATGAATGGCAATGGGTTGGCCGAAAAGGACGACCTGATGGTCCCTCCGGTCAAGTTCACGTTTCCAGTCAAAAGGGACCATGCGCTGCTCGCCTCAAACCTGAAAAGTGCCGCCGACCATTTGGGGATGGGCACTGGTTAGATTAATGGTTTTTTTTGTCATTGATATTTAAAGTGTGTTTTTCATACACAAAATCTATACCACAGATATCCTTTATTGTTAACTAAACGGTCATGGTCCTTTGGGCCGCCACAGTGCATGAAAATGATGTGCCGGAGCCCGGATGAACGGTTGCGAACAGCGGGTGACTGTCTGAGTCGCTTACGGGGTCTTAGGCCGGACCCTATGCCGATGCTGCTTGGAAGGCACGACCTTCAAGCTGCAGCCAAACTCATTATTCAAAGACGGGCCTGGTCCGGGCTTAGAACCCGTTGGTGACGAGTTTCAGCCGTCTTTCGAAACCGTTCATCCGGGCGGAGGTGCCCACCTCATTTTCGTATTATAGCGATAATGCTTCTCATAAGTCCCATCATTGTTGGTTTACACACAATGCCAACCGTTTTATTTGTGGCCATTATAGATATTTACCGGACAGCGGGTTTGACAATTTGCGTGGTCGGTTTTAATGTTTTCGCCACCAACCCAATAGTGTATTCTGTCCTTCGCAGAACTTTTTTACTGAATCAGACTCTTCAACCCTTCGAATTAGAGGATCGACGACCGATGTACCAGCCTTTAATGCATCAAGAAGAACAAAAGTGTGCTGTCTTTCTGCTCTCGGGGTTTCTTGGCGCCGGCAAAACCACCTTGCTGAAGCGCATCCTCGCGTGGGAATCGGATCTGTCCGATACGGTGGTTCTGGTCAACGAATTCGGCGATATGGGTATTGACGGCGATTTATTAAAAAATTCCGGTTCGGATGTCGTCGAGCTCACCAGCGGTTGTATCTGCTGCACCTTGAGTGCCGACTTGAGGCAGTGTCTGACGAGCATTTGGGAGCAGTACAAACCCCGTCGTATCTTCATCGAGGCCTCCGGGGTTGCCGATCCTACCGCCATTTTACCTATATTGATGGATTCTCCGTTGACTGATACCATGATGCTGGAAAAAATCGTAACCGTCTTGGATGCCGATTTATGGGAAGGCCGTGAACACTTCGGACGGTTGTTTTACAACCAGCTCGAAACCGCCCACCTGATCCTGTTGAACAAGGTTGACCAGGTGGACAAAGTTATTGTTCCCCGCTATCTAAAAGAGATCCACGAGGTTATCCCCGATTGCCAAGTCGTTCCCACCATACGGTGCGGAATCGATCCGGCAACACTCTGGACCCCGGCAACCCCGAAAGGGTTGATGCTCAAGCCGATGGATCTGTTCCGTCAAGTCTCTTTGGACGACCATGGAGAGCACCACGAACCTGATCACGGCGAACACCGTGACCACGGTGAGTCGGTGCGAGCCGATAACTTTGTGACATTTTCTTTCGAAGACCCTCGAACAATGGACAAAGGCCGTTTCCAACGGTTCATCGAGGCGCTCCCATGGGAGGTGTTTCGAATGAAAGGACCGGTGCGTTTCGACGATCGAACCGAAATTATCAATTTTGTCGGTGGTAAAGGCGAATGGTCCGAATGGGACGGCGAACCGGAGACGCGGCTCGCGTTTATCGGATGGAACGTCAAGCCTGAGGAAATACTCGAGAAAGTGGGCCGCTGCATCCTTTAGGGCTCATTCAAAAATAACGTCACGTTTTAGACGCCGATGCATCCCGTCCGTCTGCGTTGCGAAAACTCGGAATATCCAGATATTCTTGCGTTTTCGCGCCTTGTCGGTCGGGCGCTTTAACGCCCAAAATTGTGAACTTATTTTTTCGTGAACCCTTAGCAGCACTTGTACAGCCGCAGCAACCGCTCATCCATGTCAAAATAGAATTTCATAAACGAGGATCCGTCCCACCGCGTTCTTACCCCGTGCAGCGTGTCGGCCAATTCTATGGTGCTTCGAAGATGGGTGATCATGACCAATTGTGTATTGGCGGCCACGTCTTTGAGGAAGGCCTGCATCGACTTGTGATGTGTGTAATCCAGAGAAGGTTCGACTTCATCCAACAAATAAAATGGATTCTGCAATTGATTAAATACAGCCAACTTCAGCGCCAGGCTTGTTATGGCCTTTTCACCACCGGAGAGCTGGTGGGCCCTCCGCACCCTGTTGCCCGGCAAGGTGACAACGACATCGATCCCTTTGTCGCCATTTCTGGACAGCAGCTCGAGCCTAACCTCGGCCTTCGGTATAAGGTACAACATGTACCGACGCAGACCGTCGGCGATCCTGTCCTTCAGTGGCCCGGAAAAACTATCGCTGGACTCGAGTTCGAGCAGCGCGCAAATCGTTTCGAGTCGCATGCCGGGATTCCGGAGAAGGATATCGTTGATCTGCTCCTGTCGAATAATGGTTTTCAACGCATGGTTCAGATTGAATGCCGCTAATTTATTGAGGTAAACAGTCGACGCATACGGTTGGTCTTCAATAAAAAATCGATCGGCGCCATTCTTGTCGACCTCGCGACGAAGCTTAATCGGCGGGGATTTTTTTTCTTTGCCTTGTTTGAATGTCAATTCCACCGATGCTCGGTTCGCAGGCGGGTAATCCTTGCTTCCGGCAAAAAATATTTCTTCATCGCTGTAACACCGGATACGATTGAGGTCGCTTTCCCCCAGGGCCCAAACTATGGCGTCCAGGATGTTCGATTTGCCGACGCCGTTGTTCCCGATGATAACGCTGATGCCGGGTTGAAAGCTCATGTTTGTTTTTTCTGAAAAGGACTTGAATCCCTCGATGGTGACATCTTCAAGAAACATTTAAACTATCCCATTTTTTTGTTGATACCGAAGGCGGATTTCCGCAATCAGCTCTTCCTGCATTGGAATCAATGCCTCGTAGACCAACTCCCCGTCCAGGGCGACACTCGGCAACGATTTGGCTTTGAGCTCCCTGAAACGTTGCACCCCTTCGCGGGTGCGCATATCCCATTCACTGACGTCTATCAAACTCTGAATTTCTTCCGGTAAAACCTTTACCGATTCCGCCATGTAGACGCAAGCCACTCATTGATTGAAATCCGTCAAGAGCACATCCACAAGAACAGGCTGGGCCATGTTACCTCCCTAATCGCATTCTGCTGAACTCTATCTTGCCGGAAACGGACTCTAAAAGCCCCCACGATGGTGAAGCCGGCCCTGCTGCCCGGCCGACGCTGATGAAATCCTTTCCGCCGACATGCCAGTGTCCCCATTTTCTTGTTTGGCTGAACAATACGACATCCGCGTGAAACTGCGACGTCATGACTTCAAGAGCCGGGAAAACTGTTTTATCCCGCATGAAATCCGTCAGTCCACAGACCATATTCATCTCAAGCGCATAGGGTTCATAGTCCGAATATTCCGCGAGTTTTTGAATGAAATCACCGAAAAACGCCATACACTTTTTTCCGCCAACGAGAAAGCTCAGCACCTGCGGCAATTGTATCAACCAGTCCCTCTCCTGTTGGTCGAGGGGCGGAAATGGCGGGGTCTCGGTACCATTGGCATAGTGCCAGTCATTTTGCCCCTGGATCGCCAGAAATTTCAATTTGCGTATTGATTTTAAAGCCTGTCGGTTTTGCGTTGACTCGCCGGTCAAGTTGCCTAAACAGACAACAGCCGCGACACCGGCTTCGGATATGGCGCTGGCCATATTTTTTAAAATTCGAGGATTGCCGGCCAATTCTCCGATGAGACCAATTCGAGCTTTAGGGATAGGATCTTCAACCAAGAGAAATGAAGCGGCTGGAGACAATTGGCCGTCTGTAACCGCTTTAATCGCCGAAGCCAGCTGATCCGGGCACGAAGTGCCGTTGCGGCAGTCTATTTCTTTTACGAGCCCCAGAACTTCGTCAAGGTGTCGACCTTTAAGGAGTCGGGTCAATAGTTGGGCATTACCGGGACAGCCGCCACCCACAAACCGGATATCTGACAGATATCCCTGATCGATCTGAAAATGAATCTCAGGGGGGCAGACCCCTTGAGTTTTATAGATGTAGCGCTTAATTTTACGATCAATTGTCATTCAAATACCAACAAGCAACCCAGGGTTCGTGAAAAAACAAGTTGGCAATTTTGGGCGATGAGGCGCCCGGCTGGCAAGACGTGAAAACTCATAAATATCTGGATATTCAGAGTTTTTGCAAAACAGTCAGATGGGATGCATCGGCATCTAAAAGGTAAAATTATTTTTGAACAAGACCTTACTGACCTGTTCACACCAACTGTCGGATTTTTATCCCACCCTATTACAAGGCCGATATTTCTATACAGAACGACATAAATCATTGTGCATACATACACAGCGTTTTGCGTGTTTGACGAGATAAGGTAGTTTCGAAATCAATGATACAAAGTGTAAATGCGCAATTTATTATGACTATTTGTATATATCCTTTGTTCTTTACTAAAGATATGGCCCAAGGAAAATCGTCCAAGAGATGATTTTTAAGTCGAATGAAGCTGGTTTGATCAGGGGGGCTCGTGTATCCGAGACGCATTAGAGAAATCATAAATCAGGGATGTAACCTTCGCGTTCGACTATGATGGATCGTTTTTAGGATCCAGTTCGTCAGACTCTTGAAATCGATAATAAAATAGTTATTTTTCAATGTCTTTTGAAGAATTCCAAAACCCTACACGAAGGGAGGTAAAAATGGATTGGAATCGCGATTACGCCAATTATCTGGATGAAGAGGGGATTAAAGCCATTCAAGAACTGGAAAAGGAGACCGGTACGGTTATCATGGCCTATCCAACACCGCCGGCACCGGCCAGCTTGGATAAAGCGAAAAAACAAAAAATCGAGGCGCTTGAAAAAAAGCTATGCGTCAGGTTGGTGGCTTACGAATCTCACTGATAAGGGGTGTCAAAATTCACTAATCGATAATATTGGCTTACCGACTCCCTGCAGACTCCTGCGGGGAGTTTTTTTGTGGATTATCTACAGAAAAGTCGAGAATTCCAACAGGGATGCATTGTTTCGAAAACACAAAATAAACTAAAAAAAAGTCAATAGAACACTTCGGTGTATACGTGTGAACCAGGGAAACGGTCGTCTATCAAATGGGTGACATCCTTGATCATTTTTTGCCATCCGCAAAGATAAAAGTCATAGCGCCCCGGTTCTAAGTGTTGCGCGAGCAAATTGACCATCTTGCCGTGAAACAGACCGCTTGTTACATGGACCTCATCAGGAATTTCCCAAACAATAGGTAAATATTTCTGGGCAGACTGCCGCAAGAAATCCTGGTAATAAAGTTCACCTGCATGGCGGGCACCGTGTAGGAGTGTAAAACCCCGCATTCCCGACCGTGCCATCGATATAAAAGGTGCGATTCCGGTATCCGTTGCAATAAAGACAGGTGGTCGGGGCGATGGTGAAAAGTGGAAATACCCATGGGGACCGGTAAATCCAAGCTTAAAACCGATTTCAGCCGAAGCGAGCAGCGGCGAGAAATACCCCTTCTCGATGAAGTTGACGCAAAGTGACAATGTCGGATCACCCGGTGCCGAAGCAAGTGAATAGTATCTTTTTTGATCCTGATAAATGAGTTGAATGGTGTGTCCGGCTTTGAAGTGGAAGTGTCGGGGACGGCTCAATTCGACCTCAAAGGCACCTTCCGACAACCACCTTCGGTTAATAACTTCGGTTGTTTCGATTACCGGAGGATTATGAGGCGTCGGCTGTTTGCGGCCTTGCATGGTATTTTCCCCTATTCACCCCGTTTGTTAACCATTTGTACTATATAATATCGTGGGTTTTCGGGCGTCAATCGTCCAAAGGACGATTTACATGCACCACCTCTATGGATTAACATCCCACCTTCAAATTTGAATGTCGATCGAAAGACTTTGAACTCACCCCAAAAAATGAAAAACCATCCGCGTTTATATCCGAAAGGTTGACAAAATAATGGCGGTTGAGGATGGTCATGATTGATTCAGTTTTACGAGGAACCAAGGAGCTGACAGATGCACATTACCGAAGGGATCATCACCGGTGGTTCCGCTGTCGCTTACACCGGCGCGGGACTCGCTGTTGTGGGCTGGGGCGCTTCGCGGATGAAAAAGTTCGTTGGCGATTTTCCCGGTAAAAAGCCACTTTTGGGTATGGGGGGAGCACTCATATTTTTCATTTCATTGATTCCCATACCCGCATTCACAGGTACCACTACCCATCCGTGTGGCACCCCGCTCGTCGCCATATTGCTGGGACCGCTGATTGGATGTGCCCTAACCGGCGTCAGCCTGCTGCTCCAAGCCGCATTTTTCGCCCATGGCGGTTTCAGCACCTGGGGCGCAAACGTCATCGCCCTGGGCGTCTTTGGCTGTTTTTTCGGCTGGGGCGTCTTCAAGGTTCTTATGAACATCGGGTTGCCTCTCTGGGCTGCCGGTTTTGCCGGTGGATTGGTTGGAGATGTGATGGTCTATACGTCATCTGGTATGATTTTGGGGACAACCCTTGTGAACGCTCCAAACCCGCAATATTCTCTTGCAGGATATTTGGCGGCGATTTACGCAGCCTATCTGCCGACCCAGTTGCCGATCGCCGTCGGTGAAATGATCATTACCGGCATGGCCCTTCAGTATGCCTATAGACAAAGGCCTGAAGTGCTTGAAGAACTCGGCGTGGTCAACCGCCCTGCGAAAATCATTAAACACGGAAAAACATTCACCATTATGTTGCTGCCACTGTTGTTCGTATCGTTTTTAGCAGCACCCGACCAAAGTTTTGGCATCGAAAACGAATCGAAACCCTTACCTGTAACGGCGGACTCCTCTGAGGTGCGGCCGGAAGGCGCGGGTCGATTCTCTGGAATGGACGAAACCGTAAACGAAAAGATGGCCCAAAACGCCGGCCGGGCAACCAGAGACCCCTACATTGACACGGAGAAAATGGGCGATTTATGGAACCTGCTGCTCCTTTCGGCCGGCGGAGTTTGTGGATATATCGTCGGCAAGTATGGACATCTTCTATGGGGTCCAAAAAAAATCGAATGACGGCGAGTGCAGCAAGCCGTTCAGAGTAATAATGAGAATTACAGGATTTTTTAACACGAGCTCCGCTCAGACGGTTTCTTTGACCACCGGATACCCGGATTCTACCGGCACCCATGGATTGGCGCGATGGGACCCGCGACTCAAGCTTGTCCTGCTGGCAGCAGCGGTGGCCTTGAATGTCACGATGGCGCAGCTGTGGCTTTCCGTGTCTTTATTTCTTACGGGCCTGGGACTGGCCGCCTGGTCCCGTGTCCCACTTCGTCAGTTTTTGCTTTTTTTTCTGGCGCCGGCATGGGCGACAGCAATGGTTTTGATTGGGTTTTCTATCGGGTTCGGGACCACGCCTCTATTTTCGATTGGCGCTGTGCAGGTATACCGTGAGGGAATTCTCCAAGGCCTTTCCGCTGCGGCTCGTGTCGCGTGTGACATGACCTGGCTGGCCACCGTTTTTCTGACTACTCCGTTTGTGACTATTTTAAAGGCGTTGAAATGGTTTCGGGTGCCGGTCGTATTGATCGATGTCATCGCTACCGCCTATCGGTATGCTTTCCTGCTGGTCGAGGAATTCTTTAAGATGAGGGATATCGCCCGCATTAAGGGGGGTTTTCAGACATACCTCAAGGCCTGCCGATCCACTGCCATGATTTTGGCTCAGGTTATCCTCAGAGCATACGACCGTTCATTGCGGATCGAGGAGGCCATGACGGCCAGAGGCGAAACAGCGTCACAAGATGGAGGCCGAATGATTTACCATACAGAGACCCAATCCTGTCCTAACAGGTGCGATATAACGCCCATCGATTTTGAATGTGGGGTACCGGTGTTGTCATGCACCAACGTATGTCATTCCTATAAAGGGGATCGATCGATCAAAAATGTTTCCTTGACGGTCGAGAAGGGTGAGGTGGTAGTCCTGTGCGGGCCTAACGGATCCGGCAAGACAACGCTGCTAAAGCTCTTTGCCGGGATTCTGGTTCCCGAGATGGGTGAGATCTGTTTATACGGTAACAAATTGAACGGTAAAACCCGCAAAGAGGCATTTCGTCGTGTCGCCCTTTTATTTCAGGACCCGAACGACCAGCTTTTTTGCACCCACGTGAGAGAAGATATCTCTTACGGCCCCATAAATCTCGGCCTCGAATCCGAAGAGATCAACCGGCTGGTGGACACGGCTATGGATCTGATGGAGGTGACGCACCTGGCCGAGCGCCCGATACACAGGTTGAGCCACGGGGAAATGAAACGGGTGGGGCTGGCCGGATTGATTGCCATGCGTCCGCCCCTGATTCTATTGGATGAACCCACCGCCAGCCTCGATCCGGCATCTGCCAACCACCTGGTGCACCTTATTCAGCACCTGAACAGCCACCATGGCTATACCCCTATAGTCGTCACCCATGACATCAACCTGGCTGCCATGATCGCCAGCCGGATCATTATTTTGAACGAAGGCGAAATTGTGGCAGACGGCGCCCCGCGGGATATTCTTTCGAATAAACTTCTGTTGGAAAGCGCACGTCTGGAGCCGCCGATTTTGACCCAGCTCTTTCAGCAGTTTTTCAGGGATCCGTCTCAAAACCAACAGATTCCCGTGACAGTCGAAGAAGCAGTCAGGCTGTTGCGGTTACGCTGATTAGAAATGAACCGTTGTTTTCAGCTCAAGAGTTGTGGATAAAAATGAAACAGCCGGCAACCATACATTTTGACTCCTACGAGGCGCTCTTTCGTTTTCTCCACTTGGAAACGGGCGACAGCTTTATTCTCGTACACAGCGACCTGAAAATCGTAGATGCAAATGAACAGACCACCGAGCTTTATGGTGTATCTCGGGAAGATTTTATCGGCCAAGACTGCCGGGAACTCCTTATCCCCGGTGATCGGCACCATCTGGATCGGGCCTTTAGAAAACTCGGAGACTTCGAAAGTTGGGCCGGTGAGCTGCTGGGGGTCCATAAATCCGGCGAAAAGTTTCCGGTGGATATGACCATCAAGCGTATACCATTCAACGTGCGGTCGCTTTTTTGCATCATCAGCCGGGATTTGAGCGAATATCAGTTGTTGAAGGAGCGATTGCGTCAGGAAAAGGCGAACCGAAGAGAAATGTATATCACCATGCGCAACCTGATGAAGGCCTATGAAAAAGAGAAAACCGGAGTTGAGAAAGGCATTTCACATAAAATCGTCACGTTATTGCTTCCTACGATAGAGAAGATCAGAAGAGAAAAGTCGTCAAACTTCAGAAACACCTTTTTAGACCTGCTGCATGAACAGCTTATCGGGTTGACCAGAGGATTTGCGACGGAAATCGATGGCCGCTTTCTGCGGTTAACCCGAACCGAGATGTCGATCTGCCAGCTTATTCAGACCGGCCAGGCGAGCAAGGATATCGCTGCCAGGCTGAAACTGTCGTATGAAACAGTCCAGACGCATCGGAAAAATATTCGCAAAAAACTGGGCATAAAAGGACGAAAAGTCAGCCTTTACGGATTGCTTGCCACAAAATCATTTTTTTCAAAACATACGCCATGATAGAAGTGTAAAAATTAAGGGTGCCCTAAAAAAATCGGCTTATATTAGACGCCGATGCATCCTGTCCGACTGCCGGTGCAAAATCTCGGAGTATGCAGGTATTCCTGCGTTTTCGTGCCTTGTCAATCGGGTGCTTCAACGCTCAATATTGCAATCTTATTTTTTCGTGAACCCCAAAAGAACCCGAGCATGCAATTGGTAAAGCGCGAGGACACTATTTTGAGTGCGGACGATCTTGCCCTTCGAGCCGCCATGTTTGTCGAGGCATTTGAACAAGATATCGCGCTTTCTGCGCCACTCAATGTGTCCCTCTCCTTTCACCTGAATCCGTCGACCCGGTTGGCCGAAGGCGTCAATCAAATGCATCCGCCTGTTTTGTCCGAATCGGATAACCATCGGATAATGATTCACCTTAACATACCCAATCTGGTCGGTATCCCCACACTGGCATTGCAGGGATGGCTGGATTATGAGCTGGCCGCCATCATCATTCAGCGACAGCACACACTATATCGGTATAATTTTAAGCGGGACATCCTGCCGCTTTTTCAAGTCAGCGGAATGGCTGCCCAGTTTATTCGCTATTTGGTTTCCCATCTGGAGGACTGCCTTAAAAGAGCGCTGCGTACCGATATGATTCTAGAAATGGAACACGGTTTGTCCCTGGCATACTACTATTACCTGATGACCGTTCCCTCCGCCGAGGAAAAGCAGAGTTATCATAAATTGGTGCCCCATAAATGGACGAGAGCGATTTTTATTTGTAAAAAGAGTAAAGAATTCGTGCCGATCGCACTATTGGATGCCGGTGGTTACCTGCCGACCTTGACGTCGTTTTGGTGGCGCTGCCACGCTTATCTGCTGCCCGAAGACAGGAAACTCATGCAAAAGCTTGCCGCCGTTTTCCTCTCAAATCGCCACCATCGATTTTCGGACCAGATGGTAGCGGCTTTCGAAGCCATAAAATCCGATCTGCTTTAAAATCCGGTCACCCGGCTCTATGTGCAGGTTTGCCGAGAACAGCCGTTCTATACCGATCATCGTCGCTGTCAGTTCGGTCTGTGGGTCGTCTAAACACCCACTACGGGTATATAAAAATACCCGGAAAATACCCAAAATATATCCTTTACAGATAGGGGTATTGATGTGAGATATTAAGTCATCTGATTACCCTGTTTTACATATGACAAAAATTTAAGGTGCGGGCATGAAAATCACACAAATCGCCGGTTTTTTGGGATGCGGTAAAACAACTCTCGTCTTGAAACTTTCTCGGCAGCTTGCCGGAGACAACGAGCGTAAAGTGGCGCTGGTGGTCAATGAAATCGGGGAAATACCGGTGGACGGCAAAGTTATCGAAGAGAGCGGGATGATGGTCAAGGATATCGGCGGCGGCTGCATCTGCTGCGAGGTGGCCGCGACTTTCGCCAAAACGATCTACCGCATCTACAAGGATTTCAGTCCTGATCACGTACTGGTGGAACCGACCGGTGTGGCCGTGCCGCACCAAGTCAAGTTGGCGGCACGAATGGGCGGGCGCGATGCCAAGATTTCTTTGGGTCCGGCCATCGTGCTTTTCGACGCCACCCGCCCGGCCGAGCTTCTGGACATGGACATGCTGGGACAACTGGTGACGACGCAGGTGAAAGACGCCGATATTATCGCCATCAGTAAGGTCGATGCCGTGGATGACGCCGCTGTCGGCGATTCCTCCCAGCGGGTCCGCGCATACAACGCAAAGGCTGAAATCCTCAATTTGTCGTCGTTCACCGGTTTGGGGATCGACCAACTTGTCGACCGTATTCTCGTTTGGAAGGAGTAACGCCATGGATGAGACCGTCAAAGACGACCACGGGTGCTATACCGAGCATGGTGTCAGCGGCTACGGCATTGCAGCCAAATTGAGTCGCAAGGAAGCGATGAATGACGCTTTTGTTAAAAATATGGCGGAAAACATGATGCTCTCCATTGCGCAAAAGTGCCTCGAACTCGGCGCCCGGTGCATTGGTCACATCAAATCCCATCTGAAAACCGAGGCCGGTAACATAAAAGCCGATACCATCGGCGTTTCGCATGGGTCGTTTTCCACCGGAAACCTGACCCACCCTGTCAACACCCTTTATATCGCCATCAACAGCATCGTTCAAGGAATCCCCGAAGATGCCGTGAAGGCAGCCACCTTGGAAGGAATGCACGAGGTGGCCGACCATCGGGGTCTTTCCGTCGTCAAAGAAAAAGAACATACCTATTTTGACGAATTCGATTTCGTCGCTTCCAAAAAGGACTACATCAAACAACTCGAAGAACAATTGGCCGGCGGGTCGATTTCCGATACCGACGAGGGGGAGTAGATGAGAGTGGTCAGTGTATCAGGCGCGCGGGGAAGCGGAAAAACGTCTCTGATTCGCGAACTCACCGCCAGACTCAGCATGAAGGGCAAGAGTGCGGCCGTCATCGTCAACGAACAAGGCGATGCCGTCTATGAACAGGCTTTCATTCAGGCACATGAGCTTCAGGTGCGCACCATCCGCGGTGGTTGAGTGGGGTGTTCTCTGGCCTCCAGTCTGGTTGACCTGAAAAAAGAGCTGAAACGAAGCCACGATCCGGATTTCTTGTTTATCGAGCCTTCTGAAATGGTCGTCACCCAGGAACTCCGCGACGTGACGGCGATGGGACTCAGAGATATTCGTTATGATATCGGCCCCTTTATTACGCTGGTGGATGGTCCTCTGTTTGAGTTTCTGTGGTCCGAAAGGCGCACCCTGCTTCTCGGTCAGGTGAAAGATGCCGACCTGGTTGCCGTGAGCCGGGCCGATTCGATCGATGCCGGAGAACTGAACATAATCCGGCAAACGCTCGATCGTTACTCTTCAAACTTGATTGCATTGAGCATTCGTAATGGAGACGGCCTGGCGGAAGTGGTTAAGCGGGCCTGCGGTGAGGTTTAGGGCTCACTCAAAAATAACGTCACATTTTGGACGCCGATGCATCCCCTCTGACTGCCGGTGCGAAAACTCGGAATATCCAGATATGCCGAGTTTTCGCGCCTTACCGGCCGGGCGCCTCAACACCCAAAATTGTGAACTTATTTTTTCGTGAACCCTTAATCCCAGAAACAGGATAGACAACAATCGTTCAAACAAGGCAAGGAGGAAAAAATGACACCATTAGAAAGAGTCGGCACAGTTCTTCAAGGCGGGATACCGGACCGCGTCCCGGCGGCGCCGTTAGTGTGCGGTGCGGCTCGGAGAGTCTACGGCGTGACCTATGAGGAGTGGTCACAAGATGGTGAAATCATGGCAAAGTCGATGCTGCAGGCTCAGGACCTAATAGGGTTTGACGGTATATTGGGGCTGGTGGATCTTTCCGTTGAAGCGGCCGATTTCGGGCAGAAAATGGTTTATCCAATTGAAGACACAGCCCATCCCGATTATGACAACCCGTTTATCAAAACACCGGACGATTTTTTCAAAATCGAGCCGATGGATCCCACCAAAGCACCCCGAATGAAGGAGGTTATCAAGTATTACGATATCATCGCCAACGAGCGCGCCGCCACCGTACCGATTATGGGGTTCGTCTACGCACCCTTGGGCATTCTTTCCATGATGCGCGGTGCTGAAAACCTTTTCCGTGATTGCTACAAGAACAAGGAAGCGGTCATAAAGGCCGAAGAAACGATTACCTCGGTGCTGATCGAGTACATAAAGGCCATCGGTAAAACCGGCGTGCATGCAGTGGTCTTGGACACGTTGTTCGCGTCCCAATCCATCATGCGCAAGACAATGTGGCAAGAGATCGAGGGGCCGTTTACAACCCTGTTGGCCGACGCCATCCGTGACAGCGGCATGATGGTTATGGTGCATAATTGCGGCAATGGCATCTATTTCGATGTTCAGATCGAAGCCATGCAGCCGATCGCCATTTCATTCGCCTACACCCCGGACGATTGCGCGGATATGCATGAGCTTAAAGCAAAATACGGAAAAAAGACCTGCCTGTGCGGATATGTGAGCCCGGCCCAATACGCTTTTTTAGGAAGCCCTGAAGAAATGAAACAGGAGTGTAAAAAGCAGATTGAGGAGCTGGGCAAAGATGGTGGGTTTATTCTGGCCACCGGCTGTGAATTCCCGCCCAATGGGTCCTTGATGAATGCCATTGCCATGATGGAAGCCGCAGAATTGTACGGCAAGTACTAATATTATAGGGCCCGGGAGCTTTCACACTCCCGGGCCTGTGTTTTAGTATGGACTCAGTCTCAGAAGGCGCCCGAGTCGTCACATCCCGACTGCTGCCCGCATGGATTCATCCCGTTCCTATCACAACCTGACCAGATGGTGTCGCACATGCAAAATCAGGGATCAACCAATCCGTATCCGTCCAAGCTAAACGGCATTGCTATCGAGGACTACCACATCGCGTCGGAGCCCTATTACCTTCCATCCGGCGATGAAATTCAGGTGTTTGAATCCGCTTGCCGGCTCAAACTCCCGGTCATGCTGAAAGGACCGACGGGGTGCGGTAAAACGCGGTTTCTGGAGTATATGGCCTGGAAGCTGTCCCGACCCTTGGTGACCATTGCCTGCCATGAGGATTTAACCGCTTCCGACCTGGTGGGGCGTTATCTGTTAAAAGGAGATGAGACTCCCTGGCAGGACGGCCCTCTCAGCCTGGCCGTCAAACACGGTGCCATTTGCTATCTGGACGAGGTGGTGGAAGCCCGTAAAGATACCACGGTCGTCATCCATCCGCTCACCGACGATCGGCGTGTTTTGCCACAGGAGAAGAGAGGGTTGCTGCTGCAATCCCATCCCAACTTTTTAATCGTTATCTCTTATAATCCAGGTTATCAAAGTGTCATGAAGGATCTGAAGCATTCAACCCGCCAACGCTTTGTCGCTATCGAGTTTACCTACCCGTCGAGCGAAAACGAGCGGTCCATTCTCATGCAGGAGGCGGGCGTCGATGAAGGGCTGGCTGGGCGTCTGGTGCGGCTTGGAGAAATGGTGCGGAACCTCCGCCAGCACGGACTGGAGGAAGGGGTGAGCACCCGACTGCTTGTGTATGCCGCCAAGTTAATCGCCGATGGCGTACCCCACGCTGCTGCTTGCGAGGCGGCCGTTACCCGTTGCATGACAGACGATCCGGAAATGCAGGACGCTATCGCCGAGATCGTTACCGGCATTTTTTAACCGGTTATCCGGGCGAAGGTGCCCACGTTTTTTCCGTATTACATTCTATTTTCGTGTTAAAAACTTTAGATCGATAGGCATTTGACGAATCCGGTCTCCCATAACGCCAACCAGCTGCGACATCCGAGAAGTGCTCTCGCCTCGGAAACCTACCAGTTGATGACGGCGTCCGTTTCGCATTTGCGGACACGCAAATCCGTGATCCTGCTCGATCAGGTCCTGGAACAAATCGATGTCATCGATCAAACTCCTTATGGAGAAAATATTCTCAAAGGCGCTGCAGAACTCTGCCGGTTGAATTGGGCGTTGATCCTTCCTTTTCTTGAAGCATCCGGGAAACTGCACCAAACCAACGATTTTATCGTTCCCTGGACCCGATTGGCCTGTGAACTGGCTCGTCAGGACATTGATGTGGCGGTCACCTTCATAGAACAGACACCCACTGCCATTGAACATCGCGGTGCCGCCAGCCTATTGTTCTGGGGCGAATTGGCTTTGGAGTCTTTGATTGCTGCCGGAAGCGAAGTAAAAATGTGGAAGGCCGCCAGAGCCTATCTAATAGAAGCCGCTGCCTATCAGTGCGGCTATCCGTTGTCCCGCTGGAAATTCTTCCTCGACCAGACGATACGAATCGCAGCCGTTTCGGCAACTGCAGCCGAAGCTTTCGTTCAAATGGGAAACCGCATGTGTCTTTTGCTCACCGATACGGAAACGGCCAAGTGGGTGGATGAGGGTCTGGATGCTTGCCGGTCGGAGCAAGAACTGGTGAATTTTTTCAGCGGCACTTCGTTGAAGGCCCTGGAAGCCCGAGACGATCTGGCCACCGGCATCGCTTTGAAAGACAGGATCCAAACACTGACTCTCATCTGCGAGGCAGCACTGGGACGCCCCGTGAAAATGCAGTCCAACATCGCTCTGATCGGCTATAAAGGCTTCAGCGGAGGAGCAGCCACTGACGGCCGCACCATTTTTTTACCTGACACGGTCCGCAGTTTTGGGCTGTTGAAGCTCATGGCGCTGCATCAGGCCATGTTGCTCGATCACAGCCGGTATTTGGAAAACGGCGGTAAATTTTTTTTTGATCCGGTGCCTATCCATGTAGACGCCGACAAACGCCTGATCGAATTGCTGCCTGGGCTGCTCACAGAAATGAAAACGGCCTTAAACACCGATCTGCCGACGACATACCCGCATAAATTGGATAAAAAAATAAGGTTGCCGCTGCCCTGGTGGGGAGACATTCTACCGGAGCTGATCAACCAAACCAATGCAACGATCGCCTTGATCAAGAAGCAGGCATCTGATGAATATGAAGATGTACCACCGGAAGTAATCGAAACCCTGCTCGCCGCGATGATGGCCCAAGGCGAAAGGGACGGCGACGCATTGTGGGAGATGTTCAGGGAGATGCTGGACAATATGGTCTTCGACTCCCCCGATGCCGAAGAACTTCAGGAGAACGTCCGAACGTTTTTTTACAAGGAATGGGATCAAAATTTTTCCGATTATAAACTCGACTGGTGTCTGGTGCGCCAGCGTCAGGCGAACGACGATTCGAACGACTTCGTCGATGAACTAAGCACCCGTCTGCACGGTATCATCACGTTGCTCCGACGCCAATTCATGAAACTCAAGCCGGAGCGGTTCCGCAAATACAGGGCGCAGCCATACGGCGATGCACTCGACATCGATGCCCTGGTTCAGGCACACGTAGACATGCGCACCGGTTCCAGTTTGTCGGAAAACGTCTACATCCGCCGGGATAAAAGAATCCGTGATGTGGCCGTACTCTTTCTGCTCGACTTGAGCGGATCAACTGAAGAAATGGTCAACAACCGGCGCGTCATCGATGTCCAAAAAGAGGCCATGGCCTTGATGGCCGAGGCGTTGGACGCGTTAGGCGATCCGTATGCTGTTTTCGGGTTCAGTTCTGAAGGCCGATTCCGCGTGGATATGTTCAGCGTGAAAGATTTCAGCGAACCCTACGACGAGAAGGTTCGCTATCGTTTAGGCAACCTGGAACCGTTAGGATTGACACGCATGGGGGCGGTGATCCGCCATGCCGTCTACAAGCTCGACGGTATTTCGGCGACCGTCAAACTTCTGGTGATTCTTACCGACGGGCGCCCATATGATTTGGAATACGGTACCCTGGACTATGCCGTGGCCGATACGGGAAAAGCCATACGGGAAGCCCGGCATGCGCGCATTCACCCATTTATCATTACCTCGGATCAAAAGGGCGCCGAATATCTTAGACGAATTTCTTCCGAGACTCAAAGTATCGTGCTGCCGAAAATCGAGTCGCTGCCGGCGCTCCTTCCGGCCCTGTACAAACGATTGACACTATGAAAACGGTAAAAAAACCGGATAAGGGTGCACAATGGAAAATAAAATTGATCAATTGGTTGAGAGAGCCATTGCGCTTGGGGCCGTGGAAGCCAAACTGATTGCGACTGACGCCATCGTATTTGATTCACGCTCCTATTTGAAATGTCGTTTTGGCTGTAACCGGTGGGGCAAATATTGGACCTGTCCGCCGCATCTCGACATTTCACCCGAGAAATTCAAGGATGCCGTCGATCAATACAAGACGGCTATCATCGTCAAGACAACCGATCCCAAGACAGGTCAAGAAGTCACTGTGGCGTTGGAGAAGGAGGCCATGATGACCGCGGGATGCATGTTTGCCTTTGCGATGGTGCTCTGCGTCCAATGCGAGGAGTGCGCCTGCCCTGATCCCTGTCTTTATCCTCATCTGGCGCGTCCCTCCATGGATGCTTACGGCATCGATATCGGTAAAACCGTCGAACCGTTGGGGTTTAAGGTTGAATTCGACCGGGACGGAAAATTGCTTCCCTCCTGGTACAGTATGGTGCTTCTCGATTGAGCCGGAGGGATGCCGTGTCTATTGGTGTTATCTGTTGTCGCGTACTCGAAAAAGAAATCAGAGCGGTTATCAGCGGGGTGTCGGAAGTCAGCCACCTCGAGGTCATGGAGTGGGGCCTTCACATTCAGCCCGACCGGCTGCTCGACACGGTGAACCAACGCATCCGATCGCTCGAACGACGTGTCGACGCGGTGATGCTCGGCTACGGCCGGTGTCAGGCGCTCGACAGGCTGCCTTCGGACTTTGCGGTCCCGGTCCTGCGTCCCGAGGGAGAAGACTGCATCGGCGTCCTTCTGGGACAGCACCGGTACGAGGAGGAGTTGAAACGGGAGGCCGGAACCTGGTTCTTGACACCCGGCTGGACCGAACTCGGGATGGAGTTCATATTTCAGCAACTCCAACTCGAGAACTTGGCCGAAAAAGGACTGGACCCGATGAAAGTGGCCCATCGCATGTTGAGAGATTTCACCCGGTCGCTGTTTATTGATATGCGGTTGGAGAACGGGCCTGAGCTGTGGGAAAAGGCCCTCTCGATTTCCAACGAGTTTGATTTAAGGCTGGAATCAACAGAAGGTTCCCTGGAAAGATTGATCGATACACTTAACCGCGCGATTGGGGTTTCTTCGCATGGCAAAAAGTTTCGATCAAACGCCCGGAACGCGCATCCTCCAGAACCGTAAGGCGAGCCACATCGGGATCCGCCTTAAGCAATTGGGCGAATTCAAATTCTAGTATTTCACAAGTCAGAATGCCGATCGCTACTATGGTTTTCGCCTACCTGCATCTATTCCAAAAAAAGAAAGTCATTTCCCAATTGATTTCATCCAGCTCTGGCCGAAATCGGCGAATGGGCGTATTTCATGAATCTCTAAGGCGACGTAGGCATGGATCATCTTGTTGGCGATTTCCGGGCCGACTTTCTGAGCGATTTGAGCCCTGATTTCGTCCAGTTTCCTTCCCGACGTTTGACAGTCGGTCATCTTTAGATAAACGCGAACCCCCATCCACTGAGCCGGCGTTTCACCGGGTTCCATTATCATGAAGACTGCATTCGGATTTTCTCTAAGATTGGAAAGGGTCCGGTTGTTTCCCATACCGACGATGACGGTCTTCTCGTCTACCATATGGGCCGATCCAAAATAGGCCACATCGACCTGGCCTTCTTTGTTGGCTGAACTAAGGGTACCTAACCGCGGTTGTTTGTTGAAATACGCCATTAATTCTTTAGACATGGATGAGTCTCCTTTTCTGGAAAAGAATTGAAATAAGAGGGAATATTCAATCTATGAAAATCAATATAGGGACAACCGTCCGTGATTTCAATCCGAAAGTCGGTATCGATGAGCTTTGTCTTTTCTGCGCCCAGCGTGATCGCCCGTTGCAGCAAGGTATCAATTTTCGAAGACATCTTTGTGGAGGCGCCCTCAGCGTCAGGGGGCGTAAGCACCTCGGCGGTTTTCGACGACACTACACTTTTCTGATCCTGCAGACCGGGTTTTCGGGCGCGTACCAACATGCCCTTGGTTTTGGGAGAACTGTTGAAGCCTGTTTCGCCTGCTGAGGCGACATCCACGAAACCGGTTTTTCTCAAATCTGCCAGAAAATCCATTTCCGGTACCGCACCGCCCTCTCACTGAAACCAGCTCTGAATTCTTGCTTTCAAATCTTTTGATGCCGGTCCCACCAGAAATTGGTCGGCTACGAAGAGCCATCCGCCCGGTTTCAGAAGCCTGTAAATCGCTGCTATGACATCTTCTTTTTCCGGAATGAGATTGAGGGCGCCGTTTGAAATGACGACATCGAAACTCGTATCTATGCCGACCAGGTCTTGAACACGGCTCAACTGAAAAACGACATTTTCAGCTCCGATTTCCTTTTTGTTGGCCTCCGCTCTCCGGATCATTTCCGGAGTTATGTCGATACCCATTACTTTGCCGGAAGGCCCCACAACCTTAGAAGCCACGAGAGCATCCATTCCCGCCCCGCAACCTATATCGAGTACGCGGGAGCCGGGTGCGATTTTGCCCAGGGAAAACGGATTGCCGACGCCGCAGAAGGAACCGGCGACGGCTTCCGGCAGCTCCGACACAATTGCGGCATCATACTTCAATCTCTCAAGCCCGGCTCGTCCTGTCGGATATTTAAATTGCCCTTCAGGACTGACGGCAACTTTAGCGTATTTGTCGCGGATACCGTCGTGGATCTGCTTTAGGTCCTGAGTACTCAAGCGGGAAGACATTGCACCCTCCTTTAAAAATTGAACACCTTGCCCTCGGCAATCAGATCAATCAGATGAGGGGCGCCGTCCAGCAGCATGTTGGGGAAAAAGTTGGCCTCGTCAACCTGACGGGCATTTGCGCACGGCGGTCAGACCCCGATGGGAATGTCGTTTTCCAAGAGGTACGGAAAATAGTCATCCGGACAATCCCCGGTAATGGCTTTTTCATTGAAATTCAGAGTTTTGTCGGCCCATCGTGTACCTTCCTCGATAAAGAAAATATTGACCTGGTGCCCCTTTTCGTGTGCGAACTTGGCGAATTGAAAACATCTTGTAGCCAGGTTGACGTCGTTTTTGCTGAGTGTGTAGACGAGATTTGCCATCATTGCCCCCTTTGGAATTATGAGACCACCATTCGAAACCGAAAAAAATAAGCCACCTTAAAAAAAGCCGTTTCTGGATAAGGTGTATCCCTTATTCTGGGACTCATTCCACCGCGTCAATTGATCGACGAACCGCCGTCGTCAGCGACTCCATGTCCGGAATGTTATCGAAGGCGATATGTTCGTTTATCACGAGCGATGGAACAGCCGGCAGTCGCCCGCAGATTTTGCCCAGTTCGGCGTGCCGTACAACCCCCTCTCTGGAGCCAACATCAACTACTTCCCAAGTAAGTGTGCCAGCTTCGAATTCCGGCTGAATCTCCTCCAATATGGCGACGGCAAGGTCACACAGCACGCATCCTTTCTTTTTGGCCACTATTTCAACCCGTATCTGCCGCGCGTTTTTTCCCATTGTGGATTCCCCTACTCAACCCCATTATCATGAAATGGTACAAACCGGTTTGATGATAAATCTATAAAACCATTGCGGTCAGATTTTTTGCTGACCGATGCCGGAATAAACGGCTTTGCAGATACCGGAAACGCCGCCTTTGATCCCCTCGGGATTCTTAAAGCCTTCCGTGTTCCTGAGGGTCTCTATGTACGATTCTGCCAAAACTAACGAGCGATAGGCCGTGGCGACGTCGCCACCCGGTTTAATCATAAAAAGCCATCCCTGACCATATGGATCTGCGTTGATTTGAGACGGATTTTTCGCCGTAATTTTGTTGTAGTGTACTTCTCCGGCAACGGGCGTGTCGATGTAAAGAATTTTGCCGGTGATGGCAAAGGCAACCGATTCATTTGCTTGAACCGTCTGCCCCTCTTCTAAAAGCCAGTCGACATCTTTTATGCCGCCCATTAAAACCAAGGCGGGTTGCGTCAGTCCGAACATGATGGTTCGATTCTCTTGTTTGCCCCACAGACCCTGTTTAGAGCAGTAGTTCCGGTCTTCGGGGATTTCCACTGTTTTACCCAGGAATTTCTTAATAACGGCCATACGATTCTTCCCCCATTCCTTTGACACGACAATAGAATATCATACGATTAAAAGGTAGGCACCTCCACCCGGATGAACGGTTTCGAAAGACGGCTGAAACTCACCGCCAACGGGTTCTAAGCCCGGACCAGGCCTGTCTTCGAATAATGAGTTTGGCTGCAGGTTGAAGGCCGTGCTTTCCAAGCGGCATCGGCATAGGGTCCGGTCTAAGACCCCGTAAGCGACTCAGACAGTCAGCCGCTTTTCGCAACCGCTCATCCGGGCTCCGGCGCGTCATTTTTATGCACTGTGGCGGCCCAGGGCTATATGTGTTTAGTCAGTGTCCAACCATAAATGGCCTTTTTCCCACTGGACGGCGTCCTCCGCGGGTTTACGATTGCGGTCTACGTACAGTGCGCCTCGCCGAAAGTCCCGTGGCGGGATGCGGCCTTGCCCAGCGAAATAAATCCACATTTATGAATTGGACGATCAATAGTGTCATTAAATATTCGTGGATGGCACAAGTCAGCCCATCCACCGTTTTATTATTCGCACTGATCAGTGTCGGAGTCGTTCATCTTTTAAGCAATTTGTTGAAAAAGCTTTTGCCTTCGATTTTCGGCGGCGGCAGTCCCAGTTGGCGACAGATGGCGGCCTCGATGGCATTTTGGGCCACATCCGATCCCTCGGCCACAATTTCGTCGTCCACCATTACAGCCGGTGCTACCGGAAGATCCAGTTCGAAATATTCATCGGTCATGTAGTCGGATTTTGGTTTCGACATGACCTCGATGTCAATTTCATATTTTTGTCCCAGCACGGGGATCATCTGCTTGAAGTGCTTTCACGGCTTGCCGTTGGGTTCGTTCAGGAAAAATCGTAACTTGAGCATGGTTAACCTCCGCTGTTTTCTTTGGTTAGCAATGCCATGCGATCTAAAAACTGATCGGCGGGCAGGAAATCCACGAGGCGCAGATCATCTCTTTCACGACCATCCGGGTCGATGAAGACGACCGTCGGCACTCCCTTGACGTTGTAGCGTTTGAGCAACTCCTCGTTCAGTGCATTTTCAGCCCGTGTCAGATCCACCTTGACCATAATAAAATCCTTGTGTGTCCGGGCAACGATGTCGGATTGATGAAAGGTTTCATTTTCAAGTTTAACGCAGGGTGAGCACCAGTCGGCATAAAAATCGACGATAACCGGCTTGCCGACCCGGCGTGCATTTTCCAGCACCTCGTCTGAATAGGGCTGCCACGTAACCCCGGGTCCTTGAAGTACCCAGTTCCCGATGAGCAAAGTGGCCAGCACGAGCCCGGCTGTGCCGGCGACAGCCCGTATCCACTTGAATCTGTTGGATTGGTCTTGGACATTGGCCATCCATCCCAAATGAAGTCCGGCTGCAAGGGCGACAGATGCCAGCAGAAATGTATAAGCGTTTTGAGACAGCAATGCCCGAAGATAGTAGGCGGCCATGCCCACCAGAACCCACGCCATTATTTTTCGCACCCACAGCATCCACTCCCCGCTGCGGGGCAGTCTCTGGAGCTGACCGGAAAACAGCGCCAGGACAAACAGAGGCAACCCCAGGCCGAGGCTCAGCGTAAAAAAAACAACAAAGCCCAGCCAGGCGCTTCCCAACCCGGCCACCCAGGTCAACAGCCCCACTACAAAGGGTCCGATGCAGGGTGCGGCCACAATCCCCATGGTCAGGCCCATGAACAGACTGCCGAAGTATCCGGCGTAACTTCGTGAGGCGATCTGGGTCATGGCAAACGGCAACCGCATTTCCCAAAAACCGAACAGGCTAGCGGCAAATAGCACCAACACGGTCGCAATCGCAATCAGGAAGACAGGATTCTGAAGCAATGACCCC